>Ga0126335_1000026_pt1 | contig 66990 bp, 68 predicted proteins | sample OlaspJWI45metaG_FD_108409 | JGI IMG/M metagenome (GOLD analysis project Ga0126335, IMG submission 108409) | Marine gutless worms symbiont microbial communities from Oahu, Hawaii - Olavius sp. 1 OAHU.JWI-45 metaG | ecosystem: Host-associated > Annelida > Digestive system > Unclassified | place... | reverse complement strand
TTTGCTGCCAACCGGATACCAGGGGTAATTCTTGAAGATCAGATCCCGGCCTTTAATGGAGATAAAACGCGGCGACAGCGGCCGGCCCACGGCATTGGCCGGGCATTGGTCGCTGCAGCGACCGCAGTCGGCACAGGAATAGAAGTCCAGCAGGTGCTTCCAGGTAAAGTCTTCCAGCTTCTTGACGCCGAAAGATTCGAGATCGTCGAGTTGCTCGTCCGTAACCCCATGCCGGACCGGTTTGACCGTGCCCTGGTCCAGGCGCATAAAAAAGACGTTGAAAAGGGAGGTGATGACATGGAAATGTTTGCCCATCGGTAGAAAGCAAAGGAAGAAGAAAAAGGTGACGTCATGCACGTAAAAGGACAACAGGTGCAGGGTCTGCAGGTGCTCGATGGACGTATTCCACAAAAACAACTTGAACAGCCAGGGCAGCGTGAGCGGTGTTAAGAATTCAACCGGCATGCCCTTGCTGGCCTGGGCGGCCACCAGGGTTGCTTCGAACAGGCTTTCGGAGACCATCAGGGTGGCGATCACCGCCAGCACGAACACCGCCTCCCCGGTATGGTCATGGCCGTATTTTTCCGGCACTGCATACCGGGCCGGTCTTTGTACCCCGCGCCGGTAGGCGGCAATGATCACGGTTATAAACACCACCGTGGCCATCACGTCTTTCAATACGTTGTAAATATGGCCGACCGTTCCGTCGAATCCGGGGAAAACAAAACCGTCGTATAGTCCGATGATGACCAGCGAAATCGAACGGATACTCAGGGCCAGAAATCCGAAAAATATCAGGATGTGGAGGATACCGGCTGTCATATAACGGGGCTGCCGCCACTGTGCCAGCCAGATCTTGAGTACCTTGAAGATACGTTCCGGATACCGGTTCATACGCAAATCCGGAGCAGCTTTTACCAGCGGGGCCAGTCGGGTGGCCATGATATAGGTAAATATTGCGATACCGGCTATGGGGATGATCAACGACAGGAACCAAGTGGGAATAAATAGAAAGTATGCTTTGGCCGGGCCAATTAACGCTGTTTCCATGGGTAACTAATCCTCTCCCTTCTAAATTAAAGGTCTTACTAAAGCGCGTGTTCCCCTCCACGATCCGGCCCTTGGGAACACCAGGTGAACCTCCATGCGGCCGCTCGAAATAAATGAATGAGCATTCATTCATTTATCGACTGACCTTGATTGTGTCAAGGAAAAATACGTGCAAATGATATAAAAATCGTCAGGATATTCTCTTTCCTCAACACCCGGGCGAACGGCAGATCCGCAATATAGGGGTACATGCTTGGGCCGCAGCTTCAGCTACGGGCCTGAAAGTGCGATTGTTTTCGCCGGACCGAATTTTCGTTGGGCAGGAACCACTTGCGGACGGCGGTTAAGAAACCGGACCGCCCCCGCATCAGCGGCAATACCCAGGGTGGCAGGAGTCTGAAAGCTTGCTCAGCTTTCAGAAAGGTGTACTATGCCATAAAAATTCACTTTTTAAAAGGGTTATATGCACAATCGGATTTCTTGACAATCCCGGTGATTAAACATATGAGTAATTACCCGGTTTATCAGGGTATTTCTCAATTTTTCGAATCAAAAGTACTGCATGTAAAGGAGGCCCCTCGTGACAGCCGAATCAAAATACGCCGACACCCCGTGGACTGCCCAGTATGAAGACGGTGTTCCGATACACATTGACTACGAAGAAGCCTGCCTGCCGGATTTTCTGGAAAAGTCGGCTCGGGACTTTCCGGATAATATGGCCCTGTTATTCCAGGGGTACCAGCTGTCCTACCGCGAATTGAAAGCGATGGTGGACCGTTTCGCCTCTGTTCTGGTCGGATTCGGCATTCAAAAGGGCGACAGTGTGGCCATCTTGCTGCCCAACGTGATTCCCTGTGTGGTCGCCTATTATGCTATCTTGAAAATCGGCGGCATCGTGGTCATGAACAATCCCCTCTATGCGGACCGTGAACTGGAACACCAGTTCAACGATTCGGGCGCCCAGCTTTTGATTACCCTGGACCTGCTGGGCAACCGCATGATCGACTTGCGGCCCAAAACCAGCATCAAGGAGATTATCTATACATCCATCGGCGACTACCCGCCTTTCCCCAAAAACCTGCTGTTCCCTTTGGTCGCCAAAAAGAAAAAATTGGCGGCCCACGTCAAATCCGCTGAAAATGTCTTTAAATGGAAAACCGTATTGACCGCAGCCGGTGCCGGTGTTCCGGCCGCGGATCTTTCTTTTGGCGACACGGCCATGTACCAGTACACCGGCGGTACCACCGGCGTTTCCAAAGGGGTCATGCTGACCCACGGCAACCTGAGCAAGCAGGTGCAGCAACTCCGGGGCTGGTTTCCCACCTTTAACCGGGGGGAGGAAATCATGCTCAGCGCCCTGCCCTTCTTTCATGTATTCGGTCTTTCCGTGGCCATGAACTTATCCATTTTCATGGGGTGGGGCGACATCCTCGTACCCAAACCGCAGCCGGAGCAATTACTGGAAACCATAGGAAAATTCAAACCGACCTTTGCTCCGCTCGTCCCGACCATGTATATCGGCATGCTGAGTCACCCCAATATCAACAACGTGGACATGACCTCCATCAAAGGCTGTTTTTCAGGCAGTGCCCCCCTGCCCATAGAAGTCATCAAGGAATTCGAAGAAAAAACAGGCGCCATTATCGTGGAAGGTTTCGGCATGACGGAGTCCACCCCGGTCACCCATGTCAACCCGTTTGCCAGCGGCAAACGCAAAGTAGGCAGCATCGGCATCCCCATCAGTGACACCCTGTGCCGGGTAGTGGATATCGAAGACGGTGCAACGGACATGCCCGTGGGCGAGACCGGAGAACTGCTGATCAAAGGCCCCCAGGTCATGAAAGGCTACTGGGGAAGACCGGAAGCCACTGCCGAAACCATTACTGACGGCTGGCTGCACACCGGCGACATCGCCAAGATGGACGAGGAGGGTTATTTTTATATCGTCGATCGTATGAAAGACATGATCATTTCCGGTGGGTACAATGTCTATCCCCGGGACATTGAAGAAGTGTTTTTTGAACATCCGAAGGTGCTGGAAGCTACCGCCATCGGCGTCCCCCACCCGAAACGGGGCGAGCAGGTCAAGGTGTTCGTGGTTCTCAACGAAGGGGAAACGGCCACTGGGGAAGAGCTGATCGCGTACTGTAAAGGCAAGCTGGCCACCTACAAGCTGCCCACCCTGATCGAATTCAGGGATGAACTCCCGAAGACCAATGTCGGCAAAGTCCTCAAAAAGGACCTGCGGGCCGAGGAATTGGCCAAAGAGGGGTGATGGATTCGAGGAGTAGTGGACACCAGTGTTATGTTTTATGGCCACCTCTAATAATTGCCTTTTTGCTCGATTTCTGCGTTACATTGAACTCAAACAAAAATTCTAATTATTAGAGGCACCCTTATGTGTTAAGTGTTAGGAAAAACCTTTAAAGCGAAAACCGTCTTAAAGCTAAAAATGAAAAAGGCGGGGAATACTTCCCCGCCTTTTCTCAATGCCAAGTTTTGCTTAGGTACTATTTGCCGCCAAAGGCGTTTTCATCAATATCCACCGCCGCCCCGCAGGTGCCCAGGATGGCCTTCATTTTACCGAACGTAACCGGGAGCACAGTTTCGACGAAGAATTCGCAGGATCTCAGCTGACCTTCATAGAAGGGTTTGTCCTTTTTCTTGGCCTTTTCAAGTTTCTGGCTGGCAATCACCGCACGCCACAGCAACATCCAGGCCATGGTCACATCTCCGGTCGCCTCCATGAACGGATGTGCAAAGGCAAAGGCATTAAGGACATCGGGACTCATGGCCGTCCCGCCCATGTGCATGGCCACTTCGCCCAGCTTATTGAGCATATTGTCAACGGTATCCGCCGCCGCCTTGAGACTGTCGATTTCCCGGGCGGCAGCGATGGTTTTTTGGATCTCACCCATGAGGTCCATCACCGCTTTGCCCTTGTTCATCCCCAGCTTGCGACCCAGCAGGTCCATGGCCTGGATGCCGTTGGTACCCTCGTAAATCATGGTTATACGGCAATCCCGCAGCAGCCGCTCCTGAGGATACTCCTTGATGTAGCCATAGCCGCCATATACCTGCATGCCGTGGCTGCAGACCTCAAAAGCTTTGTCGGTCACGTAGCCCTTGGCGACGGGGATGAGAACATCGATCAGCCCCTGATATGTATCCTTCGTCTCCTGATCGTCGGACGTATGGAGCATGTCTTCACAATAGGCGACATAGTACAGCAGGCTGCGCATCCCTTCGATATAGGCCTTCATCGTCAGCAGCTGCCGCCGCACGTCCGGATGCTGGATGATGGGCACGGAAGGGGCATCCTTGTCCATAAAAGTGAGAATATTCTTGCCCTGGACCCGCTCACGGGCGTAATTGAGCGCATTGAAATAAGAGCTGGAGGCGCACGAAAAACCCTGTAGCCCCACCAGCAGGCGGGCTTCGTTCATCATGAGGAACATGGCGCGCATGCCCTTGTTTTCCTCACCCAGCAGGGTGCCGCGGCATTTGCCTTTTCCGCCCAGCGCAAGACTGCAGGTGGAGTTGCCGTGAATGCCCATCTTCTCTTCGATACCGGTACAGACCACGTCATTGGGTTCGCCCAGGCTACCGTCTTCATTGACCCAGATCTTCGGCACCAGGAAAAGCGAAATGCCCTTGGTCCCTTCCGGAGCGCCTTCGATACGCGCCAGGACCGGATGGATGATGTTCTCCGAAAGATCGTGTTCACCACCGGAGATAAAGATCTTGTTGCCGGTAATGGTGTAGGTGCCGTCGTCGTTCTTTACGGCTGTTGTCGTCAGCGCCCCGACATCGGAACCTGCTTCCGGTTCCGTCAGGAGCATGGTGCCGGTCCACTCACCGGTAAACATCTTCTTTAAAAAGAGTTCCTTTTGCTTGTCGGTACCAAAGGCCTCCACTAGTTTACCGGCTCCGTGGGTAAGCCCGGGGTACATCATAAAAGCGAAGTTGGCGCCCACAAAATAATCGCTGGCCGCCATGGCAACGCTTTTAGGCATACCCTGCCCGCCCCATTGGGGATCCTCCGACATGGCCAGCCATTCCCCTTCGATGAAAAGATCGAACACCCGTTTGAATGATTCCGGGGTCCGCACCACACCGTTTTCCAAACGGCAGCCCTGTTCGTCCCCCTCCTTGGAAGTCGGCAAAATCTCCTTGATGGCCAGGTTGCGGGCCTCCTTGACAATCATGTCGATGACCTTTTTGTTGAATTCAGCGTAATTTTCATTTTCGCTGAATTGGGCAACCTCAAGCTGTTCGTGTAATACGAAGTCGATATCTCTTCTGTCTGCGATTTGCTGTGCCATAATCCTCTATCCCCTCTGGCGGACGCAACCGTAACCGCTGGGTTCACGCTTGCGCGCACCTTCGTTTTGCGCTGCCCACCAGCCGCCGCAGGTTGGTCGGCGGTGTGCCAGCATCCGTCTTGGTACTACCCGTAACGGCCAACCAACAGCTTTCCGGGCAGGCCCCTCAACTATGCGTCACTTCGGGGTTCCCCACACCCCTTATAAACAGGTCGACCAACGGGTCGGCCATGGAAACCAGATCGTAATTGCCCCCGGAATGGAGCCAGGTATTGATCACTTCATCGATGGCGCCGATGATAAACCTTTTCACCAGGCCCATGTACAAGTCTTTGCGCATCAGGCCTTCGTCCTGACCGCTTTCCACAATTTCAGACACCAGATCCAGGTACATTTTGGACATTTCCCGAATCTGGTCCTCACACATCCGGCTGAAACGGCGGGTTTCGGTCTGGTATAAAATCGCCATGCTCCGGTCACGCTGAAACTCTTCCAGGTGCCTTTTGATCAGCAATCGCAATTTGTCGCGGGCATTATCCGCCTTGTCGACTTCTTGTCGGAACCGCCCAAACACCTGTTTGGTCTTGTACCCGAAAAAGTTCACCATGATATCTTCTTTATTCTTGAAATAAAGATAGATGGTGCCATCCGCCACGCCGGCTTCCCGGGCAATCTGACTGATCGTGGCCTGGTGAAAACCTTGTTTGGCAAACACTTTGATGGCCGCTTCGAGGATCTGGTGATACTTGCCGTTTGATTTGGATTTCTTGTTGATAACTGCCTCCAGTTGAAACAATAATTATGAATGAATACTCATTCATTTATCAAAGGCTGCGCAGGCGTGTCAAGCAGAATCATGAACTTTTTTAAGGCAGTCGCTTACCCCTTAAATAGTTATTCAATTACAAATGGTTATATATTGTTGTCCATGATTCGATTGCTATAAAATAGAAAATCTCGGGAATTTTCAGAACGATGAGGAATTATTCATTTGGAATCCGGCGGTTTGAATTCATCATTCGAAATCTTGGCGGGCAGCGGAATTACGGTGCCGGCTGTGTCGAACAATCCGGACGGGGCGTGATATTGCGGAAGATTTAACGGCAGGCAGCAGGGCAAAAAAATAGGGGACCGGTCCGCTAAACCGATCCCCTAAAAAAGGTCTCAGGTGAGAAGGTCTATTCCACCGCCGGGCGCGGCAGCACTTTGGCCTGTTCGGCAATCTCGGGAACCTTGTGCTCCCATTCGATGGCCATGAGGTGCACGCCGGCGACCCCTTTCATCTCTTTGAATTCCTCGATTTGTTCGCAGGCCATATTGATGCCTTCGGCGGCGACTTTGCCCTTTTCAGCACCCTGCAGTCGCTTGATGACTTCGTCGGGCACGTCCATGCCGGGGACCTTGCTGGCCATATAGCGAGCCATACCGACACTCTTCATGGGGGTGACCCCGGCCAGGATATGGACTTTTTCGGTCAACCCCATATCATTGGCCTGTTTGACCCACTCCCGGAACTTGTCCATGTTGTAGATGCACTGGGTCTGGATGAAATCGACCCCGGCATTGATTTTCTTGGCCAGGCGATGTACCCGCCACTCGAAAGGATCGGCAAAGGGGTTGGCCGCTGCGCCGATAAACATCTTTGGTGGATCTTCAATCTCGGCCCCGCCCTGGAACTTGCCTTCATCGCGCATGGTCTTGATCATGTGGATCAGCTGCATGGAATCAACGTCGAAAACACCCTTGGCCATGGGATGGTCGCCAAACTTGCAATGGTCCCCTGACAAACAGAGCATATTTTTAATCCCGTGGGCATACGCCCCCAGTACATCACCCTGCATGGCCAGACGGTTGCGATCCCGGCAGACCATCTGGTAGTTTGGCTCCAGCCCCTCGTCCAGCACAAGCAAGCTGGCCGCCCAGCTGGACATGCGCACCATGGCGGTCTGGTTGTCGGTGATATTGACCGCATCAACCATTCCTTTCAGGTGGGCAGCCTTCTCACGCACTTCCGCAGCGTCGCAGCCGCGCGGCGGCCCGAGCTCGCCGGTAAACGCAAAATGTCCTGCCTTCAAGATCTTCTCGAGGTTGCTTCCTGATTTCAAACCGTTCTGCTCTGTGCTCATAACAATCACCTTATCCTCAACGATTCAGCATCCAGTTATTGACGTCTTGGTACTGACCTCCGGCCACCTGCGCGGTTTACTCTTCGTCAGGCTCGGTCAGCTTTTCATAGCCGGGTTGAATCAATGTCCGGGGCACGGTATCACTCCAATCTTTGATGGGGTGAAAATCCAAGATACAGTCAACCCGTCCCTGGGCCGCCAGACGTTCGTAGATCTTGAACCAGGCACAGGGCTGGTCATCGCTGATCTCGCAATTGCCGTTGTTGGTCCCGCCGCAGGGTCCGTTATAAAGGCCCTTGGCACACATGGTCACCGGGCAGATCCCGCCGGTCCAGCCCAGCACACAGCTCTCGCAGGAACGGCAGCGCTCCTCGTACCAGCCTACGGCCCGGTTAGCGGACATACCGGATGTATCGACACCCGGGAACACCGGCGTATCCGGAAACCGTTCGGCCAGGAATTGAATCCCGACGCCACAGGCCATGGATAAAATTGCATCATATTCGCCGACGATGTCATCCAAGGCCTCGAGATATTCCATGTCGCATTGTCTTTCGATCGTTTTGGCGCCCAATTCAATGGGATTGTCATCCAGTTTACGGGCCATCTCCAATTCAGCGTTTAAAACCGCCACCTCTTTTTCGCCCCCGGCCAGACAGACAGCGACACAGGTTCCGCACCCCACGTTGAGGACTTTTTTATAGTCCTTGAGCATCGTCTTCAACTCTTCAAAGGGTTTTCGCTTGGCTACTATCATTTCCCCTCCTGTTATACAGATCGGTTACATTTCCGAGTCATGTACGAAAATCGTCTTACATGGCCGATTCGGGATGAAACACGTCGACCTCCTTGAGGTCTTCACCCAGGTATTCGCGCTCGTTGGGCCCCAGGATGCCCATGGACAGGCAGATCAGGGTCCACAGGTGCACGGTTTCCCACTTGTGATCGTTGATCTCGCTCAGGTCGTGAACCTGGGCGTGGCAGTTGTGACAGGGCGTAATCGCATAGTCCGCGCCGGTGGTCAGAATCTGGTCGGCCTTGAGCTTGCCGTAGGCCCGCCGCTGCTCCGGAAAGCCCGACTGCAGGAACCCACCGCCGCCGCCGCAGCAGTAGTTGTTGGACTTGTTGGGGTACATTTCGATGAAATTCTCTTCACCGACCACCGCCTTGGTCACGTAGCGCAGGTCATCGGCCACGGGATCACCGTACGTTTTGCGCACCAGCTGGCAGGGATCCTGGACCGTGAACTTGATCTGGCGTTCCTTGTTCCAGTCGGAATTGACCTTGAGTTTGCCTTCCCGAAGCCATTCGGCATACAGCTGGATGATGCTCTTGATTTCAAAGTTGTGTTCGATCTTGAATTTTTCCAGTCCGACCCGGACTGCAAACAATTCGTGACCTCACTCGGTATTGAGCCAGACCTTACACCCCAGATCATCCACGGCTTTGGCTTTGGTCCGCACGATATGTTCCCAGTTTTCATTGTCCGCCATGAACATGCAGTAGTTCTCGGCCGCCCAGCCCTTGGTCCCGTAGGTCCAGTCGGCACCCACCGAGTGCAGGATCTTCCACAGCGGCACCATCTCGTCCGGCTCGGTCACCGGCTCGCGGGAGTTCTGGTTGAGAAAAAACTCGGCGCCCTGCTTGTTGACCGGCGCCAGCATGTCGGCAAACTCCGGCTGAGATTCCTGGTACTCTTCCAGGACGTCCTCGACCACGAACTGGAAATCCTCTTCGGTGGCCCCCATGGCGCTGCAGGTATCGTTTCTCAGGGCCATGTCGCAGGAGCCCACGATGCCCTTGGGCCGCTCTTCACGCGGAATCAGGGCGCGGGCATTGAACACCAGCTGGGGGATATTGATCTTCATGGGGCAGACATAAATGCAGCGCATGCACATGCTGCACCACCATTTCCAATCGGATTTGAGGATCTCTTCGTCCATGCCCAGGGCCGCCATGCGCAGAAACTTGCGCGGGTCCATGCCCTCCAGCCCGGTGGCCGGGCAACCCGAAGAGCACGCCCCGCAGGTCAAACAGAGATTCAGATTCCCGCCGTCAGGCAGGATCTCCTTGACCTTATCCAGGAATACACTCTTCTTTTTTCCGCCAAGTTTGATTGTTTCTTCAGCCATGATATACTCCGTCTTTAGATTTATCCTTATTTATTCAATGGGTTGGGTCCCAACTCCAGAATATGCTCGGTCATCTCCTTGGCATATGCTGCAAACGTGGGGCCTTCACCGGAAGAAAGATTATACATACGCACCCGCTCGCCTTCAATACCCACCTCAGCAAGCAGGCGGTTCGCGTGGTTCACCCTTTCACGGGCCCTGAAATTGCCGGCATTGTAATGACAGGCCCCCTCCAGACAACCGACCACGTAGACACCGTCGGCCCCTTTCTGGATGGCGCGCAGTAGGTACATGACATCCACCTTGCCGGAACAGGGGACCCGGATAATTTTAATATTCGTAGGATAGTCGAGCCTCATGGAACCTGCCAGGTCCGCGGCGGAATACCCTCAGTATTCACAACAAAATGCGATGATCGTGGGTTCGAAATCAGCCATTACATTCCTCCTGCCAGCAATGCGTCAATTTTACATGCAATCTGGTCGTCTTCATAATATCCCAGCTGGATGGTCTGCCGCGGGCAGACACCGGCGCAGGCGCCGCATCCGTGGCACAGGGCCTCGTCGATCTGGATCTCTTGGGCCTCCGTATTGAAAACCGGTACATCATAGGGACACGTGCGTACACAGGTCAAGCATTTTACGCAGTATTCCGTATCCACCTGGGCCGTGATAGCCGAAAGTTTGATTTCCGGGCGGGCCAGAAAGGTGACCGCCCGCGAAGCGGCTGCCTGGGCCTGGGAAATGGTCTCGGATATCAGCTTGGGTCCGTGGGCCGTACCACACAGGAAAATACCCTCACCGGGCATATCCACCGGCCTCAGTTTTACGTGCGCCTCGATAAAATAGCCTTCCTGGTTGGCATTCAGCTTCATGATGCTGCTCAGTTCCTCGGTATCGGCCGCCCGCATACCGGCACTCAGGGCCAGCAGGTCCGCACAGATTTCAACATCCTGTTGCAGTACATGGTCCCGGGTTGTCACCAGGATGCCTTTGGCGTCTGCTTTGGCCACCGGCGGGTTGTCGGCATCGTAGCGCATGAAGATCACGCCCTGGTCTCGGGCTTCGGTATAGTAATCTTCCAGCAAGCCATAGGTCCGCATATCGCGGTAAAGGACAAACACCTGGGTTTCGGGACTCAGTTTTTTGATCTGCAGGGCATTTTTGACGGCGTTTTGGCAGCAAATCCGCGAGCATTCCTGCATCTCCGCGCACCGCGATCCAACGCACTGGATCATGACGACCGTATCGAGGTCAGCGGCGCCTTGCGCGGCCAGTCGATCAGCCAGGCCGACCTGGGTCACGACACGTTCGTCTTCGCCGTAGAGATACTCCTTGGGCTGGTATTCCATCGCGCCCGTGGCCACGATGATCACCCCGTGATCGATGGCCCGCTTTTCACAGGCTGCGCCTACGGCCACCTCGGTTTTAAAATTGCCTTTGTACCCGCCAAAACCGGTTACGGTGGTTTCGGTCAGCACCTCAATCTTGGTATGGTCCTTGACTTCATCCGCCAGTGTCCCGACATAGGCGCCCACATCACCGCCCTCGATGGTGTGGTGCAGGTTGCGGGCAAAACCACCCAGTTGGGCATCCTTTTCAAGCAGCACCACCTCAAAATCCTGCTTGCCCAGGTTCAGGGCCGCATTCATGCCGGCCACCCCGCCGCCGATAACCAGGGCTTTCTGGTTGACCGGAATGACCTTGGCCGTAAGCGGTTTCAGGGTACCGGCCCGGGCCACGGCCATCCTGACCAGATCCTTGGCTTTCTGGGTGGCCAGGTCCGGGCTCTTGGAGTGAATCCAGGAGTTCTGGTTGCGGATGTTGGCCATCTCGAACAGGTACTTGTTCAACCCGCAGGCCTCCAACGTTTCCATGAACATCGCTTCATGGGTCTTGGGGCTGCAGGAGGCGACCACTACCCGGTTCAGGTTGTGCTCGGTGATCATCTCCTTCATCTTCTCCTGGGTATCCTGGATGCAGGTAAACAGGTTGGCATCCGTGAAGACCACTCCGGGCAAATCAGCTGCATACTGCTGCACGGCCGGCACGTCGACGACACCGCCGATGTTGATGCCGCAGTTGCAGACAAACACGCCGATCCGCGGATCCTGGCCGGCCACATCCAGCTCCTCAGGCACCTTGACTTCAGGGATATCTTTTCCGCGGGCGGTGGCCAGTTCCGACCCCGCCAGACAGGCGGCGGCACTGGCCTCCGTAACCGAGCCGGGTATGTCCTTGGGCCCCTGGAACACACCACAGGTGTAGATGCCGGGCTTGGAAGTCTCCACCGGCGCAAAGGGATCGGTTTTGGCAAAGTTGTACTGGTTCAGGTCAATGTCGAGCTTACGGGCCAATTCCACGGCCGTATCGGGAATCGTGAGTCCAATGGACAGAACCACCATCGAGAAGGTCTCTGCTTTCATCTGGCCACTCTCATCGGCATAGAGCACACTGAGGTCACCGGTCTCCTGAATTTCATTGATCGTGTGGACCCGCGCTTTCACGAAGCGGATCCCCTCCCTGTCGCGGGCCCGGAGATAATACTTCTCATAGTCCTTGCCGAAGGTCCGCATGTCCATGTTGAAAACCGCGCAGTCCAGGTCCCCGTGGATGTGCTCCTTGGCGATCATGGCTTCCTTGGCCGCGTACATACAGCAGACCGAAGAACAGTAACCGTTGCCGCAGCGGTTGGTATCCCGGGAGCCGACACACTGCAGCCAGGCAATGCTCTTGGGCTCTTCCCGGTCGAGCGGCCGCATGACATGGCCGAAATAGGGCCCCCCGGCGGACAGAATCCGCTCAAACCCTTCACTGGTCACCACGTTGGGATATTTTCCATAGCCGAGGTAATCCAGGCCGGAGGGATCGAAGCCTTTGGTTCCCGGCGACAGGATGACGGAGCCGACCGTCACCTCGGTTTCACGCTCGACGTCGTCATACCGCACGGCCTTGGCCATACAGACGTTTTCACACAGACCGCAGCCCACGCAGGCGTCCTTGTCGATGGCATAGGCCAGGGGTACGGCCTGGGCATACTCGATGAAGGTGGCCCGCTGATCGTTCATCCCCTTGTTGATCTGATTCACCGCCGACGCGGGGCAGTTGCGGGCACAGTCGCCACAACCGGTACACACGTCCGAATCGATGAACCGGGGATTGTTGGTCAGGGTGACGGAAAAGTTCCCGGGATCCCCTGCGATAGCCTTGATTTCACTGTTGGTAATCAGGTTGATGTTCATGTGCCGGCCGACCTCGACCAGTTTCGGTGAGATCACTCACATGGTACAGTCGTTGGTCGGGAAGGTCTTGTCCAGCCGGGCCATCAGGCCCCCGATGGTCGGCCCCTTTTCTACCAGGTAGACGTTGTAATCTGAATTTGCCAGATCCAGGGCAGCCTGCATACCCGCTATGCCGGCGCCCACAACCAGAACTGATCCACTCGTGTTACTCATTGTTCCTCCCTCTATGCACAGTCATTTTCCAACGACTATAGCGCTACGAATACGGGTTTGCTGTCTTCCATACCGGTGAATTCAACCTGGTTGGTTTTCTCCAGGTCAGCCAGCAGGTAAGAGATTCTCAGCAGATCCAGGCCAATCTCGCGGCTGATATCCCGCACGGATTTGCAGCCCTTCTTGATGGCCAGAAATATCATGCTTTTCTGGAATTCACGCTCCAGTTCCTTGAAAAGCGCAGCTTCATATTGGTCCACGTCCCACTTGCGGCCATAGACATCGCCGTTGGCGGTAATCTTCACCTCTTTGCCCACCAGCCAGCGAATGGCCGGATTGTTGACCGTCATGTCGGCCGCCTCCAGGGCCATCTCCAGGGCGGCCGTGTCCAGGGGGCCCTGGTCTTTGACCGCGGCAATGGTATCCGTGGCAATCTCCACGAAGCGCTGCGCTTCGGCGGAGGAGACCCAGGCCAGGTGCAGACGGTCTGCGCCGATCCCGGCCATCTCGAGCAGTTTTTTGGTGAGAACGATCTTTTTCTCGGCCTGTACATTACCCTCCAGGTAATGGCAATCACCGAAATGTCACCCCGACACCAAGACGCCGTCACACCCCTGTTTGAAGGCTTTGATGATGAATCCCGGGTCAACCCGGCCGGAGCACATGACCCTTACGGTTCTCAGGTTGGACGGATACTGCAGCCGGGAGACACCCGCCAGGTCGGCCCCGGCATAGGCACACCAGTTGCACAGAAACGCTGCGATCTTAGGCTCGAAATCACCCATGTTCTTATCCTCTATCTAAAAGTTATATTCTAACGTTCCTTAACGAATCGTGTTTACGTTCCATTTTAGACAACGGCCTTTACCGCGGCTTCGATCTGCTCGTTTTTGAAATGCAGCATATCGATAGCCAGCTGCGGGCAGGACGAGGCACACAGGCCGCAGCCCTTGCAGGAGGCGGAAATGTTCCGGGCCCGGTAGCCTTGGCCTTCGATTTCATCCAGGACAATGGCCCCAAAGGCGCACACCTCGGTGCACAGGCCGCAACCGATACACTTTTCGGTATCTACCAGGGAAACCAGCGGCGAGATACTGATGGAAGCCTTGGACAGGACCGTGGCGGCGCGGCTGGCCGCGGCCTGGGCCTGGGCAATGCTCTCATCCAGCGATTTCGGGTAGTGCGCCAATCCGCACAGGAAGATGCCGTCCGTCGCGCATTCCACCGGCCTGAGCTTGGCATGCGCTTCCATGAAAAAGTTGTCGGAGTTCAACGGCAGTTTGTAGAGCGCCGCCAGCTTGTCGTTTTCCGCCGGTTTGATCGCGGTGGCCAGATTCACGAGATCGGCCTTGATCAGCAGATCCCGCTGCAGGACCGGATCGAAGACCTTCACATCCAGTCCATCCGCCGTTTCGGCAACTTCCGGTTTGCTGTCCAGGGTATAGCGGATGAAGATGACCCCCAGTTCCCGGGCCTGCTTGTAAAGCGCTTCCCGCTCGCCGTAGGTCCGGATGTCCCGGTACAGGACAAAAACATCTTTGTCCGGGGTTGCCTCCTTGATGGTGATGGCCTGAAGAATGGATCCGGTGCAGCAGATCCGGGAGCAATAGGGCCGCTGTTCTTCCCGGGAACCCACGCACTGGATGAACACGACCGTTTCGGCATCCGCGAGTTTTTCAGGCTGATGTTCCAGATCGTGCCAGCGGGTCACCCGCTCACTCTGCCCGTAAAGGTATTCGGTGGTGTCGGTGGCTTCTCCGCCCGTGGCCACGATGACCCCGCCATGGGCAATCGTTTGGGAAGCGCCATTCGTGGAAACCTGGGTTTCGAAGTTGCCGACAAACCCGGCGGCGTCCGTCACTTCCGAATCCAGCAATACCGTGATCTCCGGGTGCTTTTCCACCCTGGCAATCAGGTCGTCTATAAAAGGTTGGACCGCCTGCCCCTTCCAGGTCTGGGCCAGATCCCGGGCCTGGCCGCCAATGGCGGCGGAGCGCTCGACGATGGTGGCCGGAAACCCCTGGTCGGCCAGGCTGAGGGCCGCGGTCATGCCGGCTGCGCCGCCGCCGATCACCAGGGCGGACTTGTTGACTTCCACGGTCACATCGCTGATGGGGTCCAGCAAGGCTGCCCGGGCCACCGCCATCCGCACAAGGTCCTTGGACTTTTCGGTGGCTTTATCCTTTTCGGTGGCATGGACCCAGGTGCACTGGTTCCGGATATTGGCCATTTCGAAGAGGTAAGCGTTCAGTCCGGCATTACGAACGGTTTCCTGGAACAGCGGCTCATGGGTCCGCGGGGTGCAAGCGGCCACGACAATGCGGTTGAGTTTCTGCTCCTTGATGACCTCCACCATTTTATCCTGGGTGTCCTGGCTGCAGGAGAAAAGGTTTTCCTCGACGTAGGCTACGCCGGGCAGGCTGCGGGCATACTCGGCAATGGCGGGAACATCGGCAATGCCGCCGATGTTGGTGCCGCAGTTGCAGACAAAGACCCCAATACGGTTGTCCTGGCCCTCCACGGATACCTCAGCAGGGAGTGTTTTTTCCCTGACCAGGTCGTTTCTAACCGCCGCCAGCGTCATGCCGGCCTTGCAGGCCGCCGAACTGGCCTCCATGATGGACTCGGGAATATCTTTGGGCCCCTGGAAAGCGCCACAGACGTAGATGCCCTCCCGTGAGGTCGCCACCGGATCGACCGCCGCGGTCTGGCAGAAATTGCCGGCGGACAGATCCAGGTCCAGCCGCTTGGCCAGATCGATAATCTCCGGCGAGATTTCCACGCCGACAGACAGGACGATCATGTCGAATATTTCGGTCGCGATCTCACCCTCGGGTGTCACGTAGCGCACCTCCAGGTCGTCGCTGCCGTCCACCGGATCAACCGTGTGCACCCGACTGTTGACGAAGCGTACCCCTTTGTCCTTGGCATTGTTGTAAAATTTTTCAAACTCCTTACCATGGGTACGCATATCCATATAAAAGATCGCGCAATCGAGGTCATCGCCGGCATGTTCCTTGGCAATGACCGCCTCCTTGATGGAATACATGCAGCAGACGGATGAGCAGTAATTGTTGTCGCATTTGTTCAGGTCCCGGGAGCCCACGCACTGGAACCAGGCAATCTTTTTGGGTTCTTTGTCATCCGAACGGCGGATGAGATGGCCGCCCGTGGGGCCGGTGGCGGCCAGGATCCGCTCCATCTCGATGGAGGTGATCACATTGGGCAGCGCAGCATAGCTGTAATTGTCAAACCGGGAAGGATCGAACGGCTTGAAGCCCGGGGAAAGGATAACCGAACCGACATTGAGGGTTTCGGTGGTGGGCTGCTGGTCAAAATCCACCGCGTCCGTGGGACAGAGTTTTTTACAGGCGCCGCATTTACCTTTCTTTTGGAAGTAAATGCAGGTTTGGTCATCTATGGCGTATTTCAAAGGTACGGCCTGGGCATATTCAACATAAGCGGATTTGCGTTTGGCCAGTCCCATATTGTAGGGATCGGTTACCTTTTTGGGGCATTTTTCAGCGCATAGGCCGCAGGCGATACATTTCTCTTCATCAATATATCGGGGCTGGCTGGTAATTTCGACCTGGAAATTTACGGCCGTCCCCTTAATTTCACCGATTTCACTAAGCGTTTTCAGCTCGATTTTCAAATGCCGGCCGACCTCGACCAGTTTCGGCGAAATAATTCACATGGCACAGTCATTGGTGGGAAAGGTCTTGTCCAGCTGCGACATGACCCCGCCAATGGACGGTCCCTTTTCAACCAGATAGACATAATACCCTGAATCTGCCAGATCCAGGGCCGCCTGCATACCGGCAATCCCACCGCCGGCCACAACAACCGATCCAATCGGTTTATTACTCTTTTTTCCCATGCCCTTACTCCTGTGTGTCAGAAAATGTTGGCTTATCTCAATAAACAGAGCACTGTTAACTACCTATCACTTTCCCATCGTTTCAGAACGCTATCGGGCGCCCGCTATATCCTCTATCTACCGTCCGCCCGTTTAAATGCGCCCCAGCCCATGGCCTGGGGCTGCCGAGCCACTATCTAAAGCGACCTCAATTTTAACCATTTGAATACGTTTAGTAATTCGAGGGAGAAAATTCGGACCCGGTGGATAACCGGATAGACAGGGGCATTTTCAAAGGGTCTCATAAAACGTTTTCTGGCCTGATCCTCACGCTGAACGCTAACTGCCGGCAGCCTGCCTGGGCAATCCAACTGATTCTACGGCTCTGTTTACCCCCGTCACCCGCGACAGGCTCTGATCCGGGTTCTTGCAGCTGGGGGCTGTAAAAGTGTGCCAAAATGGCACTTTCCATATAATAAGGAACAAAAACGCAAAGGTCCGTATAGTCTACGGCTGTGATTTAGTCAACCCCCTTGTCAAAGGAAAAAGCCAAACGGTATCTCTACTAAATTAGTATGGTTAGGAGTTGTAAACCAGGCCCTGTTGTCGAATTAAAATCTTTGAATATGATCAGATTTTGATCAAGTCGGCTTGGTTGCACGGCGGCAGTTATCGAGCGGGAATCTCAGGTCTCTTACAGGGGGATCTTTACACGCCACGGGTGGTCCTGCTTTTACAAGGCAATGAAGATCTGGACGTCCGCCGCCTCACGCAGGCTTTTCAGGTAGGCTTTGATGGCGGGGGCTGCTTTTTCGAACTTCAGGTTCTGGTACAGACGTTCCCGGATATTGTCAAAAGCCAGTTTATGTTTGGCCTGGCGATCCTCAACCAGAATTAAGTGGTACCCGCGGCTGGTGCGCACAATATCGCTGATTTCACCCGGATTGAGCGAAAAAGCCGCATCCGCAAACCCCTTGATCATCTTTTCTCTTTCAAAATACCCGAGATCGCCACCATTCTCACTGCTGGGACACTGGGAATAGTCAATGGCCATCTCGGAAAACGGCACGCCCTGATCAAGCTGCTCCAGGATTCCCCTGATCAAGGCCACCGCTGCCTTGCGCTCCTCCCGGGTGCTGTCGGGGCCGGCGGCAATGAATATATGGCTGGCCTTGACCAGGGCCGGCACTTTGAACAAATTGGGATGCGTGTCATAGAAAGACCGCAGCTCCCACTCATCCACTTCAACCAGTCCGGCAACCTGCTCCTCGATAAGCTGCCGGATAGCCAGGTCCTCGTGCAACCTTGCGCGCAGCTGGGCCGGCGAGATACCAGTCCGCAGGAAGGCATCCTCCTGTTCGGCGACGCTGGAAAAACGGGCGGCAACTCTTTCCAGCTCCTTATCAATCTGTTCGTCCTCCACCTTGAAACCCAGCCGCAGGCATTCCTGATAGGCCAGTTTGCGCCCAATCAGGTTGTCGAGGACGTCTCTTCTTAGTGCCTGCAGTTTCAATTCAGGCAGTTCTTCAACCGGGGTATCGAGGTGATGCAGGGCCTGCTGCAGGGCCGCCTCGAAATCGACGACTGCGATATCCTCTCCATTAACGGCCGCGACACGCTCGGTGGGCGCCAGTTGACCCCATAGTGGGGAAACAAACAGGCCGATTGCCACCAGCAAAAAAAGCGTACCGCCAATCCGAATGGCGAGCGGTGAACCCGCTGTACGTTGAATCATTTCAAACTCGCGTTGGGTGAATGGTAGACATCTGCCCGTTGCATATCACTTTAGACGCAGAGCGGCAAATGCTTTCCGGCCCCATGACCCTACCTTATAATGACCCTGCACCTTGGCATTGCTTCCCAAGCATGCTAATAACCGGCATGCATCGAGACCTTTTTCAGATTACCACCGCCGCGCGCTGAGTTCCGGACCATGACCTCTAAAACCGAAAAACAAAATCCCCGGCTGGTTGCTGACTGGCAGACGCTGATGCGGACCTTCATCCGGCCCGAAAATGAAGCGACCCGGTCTACGCTCGTGAAATACATGGAGCAGATCCTGTTCGGGCTGCACGATTTTTTAGGAGACCATGTAGGCATTACCGAGGAAGCCAGCCTGAAAGAGCTGGCCGAACAGTTCACCGAAACCCGCATCAGCCGTACCCCGGAAAAAAAACTGGCTGACGTGATTACCGACCTGATCGAGGATATCGCCCCCCACGCCGTCAATGTCGCCTCGCCCTATTTCATCGGCCACATGACCGCGGCCATTCCCTTTTTCATGGTCCATCTCAAAACGATCGTGGCCGCCTTGAATCAGAACGTCGTCAAACTGGAAACATCCAAAGTAGTGTCGATCATAGAAAAGCAGGTTCTGGCCAAAATCCACCGGCTGGTATTCGGGCAGGATGATGATTTCTACGCCGAGCACGTCCAGCACACCAGCACCACGCTCGGCAGTTTCGTAGAAGACGGCACCCTGGCCAATATCACCGGGCTATGGGTGGCCCGCAACAAGCTCCTGCACCCGCGACCGGGATTTGCGGGGGTCGAGCAAGAGGGTGTGGCCGCCGGCCTGCGCGCCCATGATTTCGACCGCTGCGTGGTGCTGGTTTCCCGCCTGGGGCATTACTCCCTGCGCAAGGCCGGTGGTGTCCTGGGGATCGGCAACCGCAACATCATCGGGTTGGAAGTAGATGCCGAAAACCGCATCGATATCAACCGTCTCAAAGAGGTCATCGCGGACCTGAAACGGCCGGCCGCCAGGACCGGCATCATGGCCGTCGTCGGCATTGCCGGCACCACGGAAACCGGCACGGTCGATCCCCTGCCCGAACTCGGTCGACTCTGTGAAGCCCATGGCATCCATTTTCATGTGGACGCCGCCTGGGGTGGCCCCACCCTGATGTCGGACCGGTATCGGCACCTTCTGGAAGGGATTGCCCAGGCCGACTCAGTTGTCATTGACGGGCACAAACAGTTTTACATGCCCCATGGCCTGCGGGATGACCCTGTTCAAGGACCCGGTCTCCATGGAAGCGGTGGTCTACCATGCCAAGTATATCAACCGCCCCGGATCGGTTGACCTGGGCATCAGATCCCTGCCCGGGTCACGCGAGGCCAGCTCCCTGATTCTGGACAGTGCCCTCAAAATCATGGGCACCCAGGGGTATGCCATTCTCATCGAGCACGGCATCGAAACCGCTGAAAAGTTTGCCGCGGAAATAAACCGGCGGGCCGATTTTGAATTGATGACCCTCCCCCAGTTGAATGTGCTTACCTACCGTCTTCATCCGCAAGCGTTGCCAAAGGTTGCCGGCGACGGCGCCGACTACGCCCAGTTGCTGAACCGCATCAACAAGCTGCTCCAGCGCTTGCAGCGCGAAGCCGGGCGCAGTTTCGTCTCCCGGACCACCCTAACCCTGCACCATGTCCCGGAAGCCGACACAGTGGTGCTGCGCTGCGTCATCATGAATCCCATGACAACCCTGGATATCCTCAAGGAGATTTTAGACGAGCAAATCACTATCTACCGGCGGCAGATAGCACCTGACCTTGAGGCATGAATGGATAGGTGGTAGTGAATGCCGCCCGGCTTGTATAGAAGCTATTTCAAGAAACGGATTTTGGTTCAAAATGACGCGAAGCTAATGCCTAACGTGGTGCAAGGCGGCCGTGAGGTTCACCCACAGGAATACTCGAGTATTTTGAGGACTTGAACCGAACGCCCAACGCCGAGTTTGCACCAATCAGTCTTCGCTCTGCGAGCTACGCCCGACAAGAAGACTTTTTTAGAAAGGTTCTAGCCTTTCAGCCGCCATACCGCAAGCGGTAGTAGACCAGGCCCACATACTCGTGCAGATAGGTGGACGCCGCCTCAAATGATCCCGGCAGGTAATGGCGCCAGGCGTACCTCCGGGGCGGTAGGGATGCCAGCCCGTTGGCAAAGGGTGTGCAGGTCAGGCCATTCTGCTGGAAAGACCACAAGGCCCGTTTCAAATGATGGGCCGAGGTGACCACGATCGGCCGGGTAAAGCCGCGTTGCCGGCAGAGGGTTCGCACATTTTCAGCGTTCTGAAAGGTGTCGGCACTTTGCTCTTCAGTGATGATTTCAGACGGCAGGACACCCAGATCAAGTAAATAGCGCTCGGCGGCCCGCGCCTCGGCAACAGTACTGTCCGGCGCCCGCCCCCCTGATATAATGATGGGCACGCGCAGTTTTGCATGCAGTCGGGCCGCGGTCATCAGTCTGTTTGCCATCGGCTCATTCAGCACCCCCGGATGCCCCGACAAATCGACCAGACGGTCATCCACCCCGCCGCCCAGCAGGATGATGACGTCTCCCCGGGGCAGGTCCTTTCCGGCCGGAAGATCCCGCAGCAACCCGGCCAGCATCAAATCCGTAATGGGGGATATCGACAGGCCCCACATGATCAGCCCCAAAACAGCCAGAGCGCTGCCGGCCCAGCGGCGTTTAAACCCTACCAACAACGCACCGGTCGTCAATAGTAGCAAGATAAAGATACCCGGCGGCAGGATGAAGGCCATGACCAGTTTTTTAAAAATATACATGCTACCCGGTTTTTTCCACTGGCGTCCGGCGGACGGCTTTGAGTCGCATAAAAAGGTTGTAGCCATAGACGGCTGCCGCGGCGGCAAGCAGCCGTGGGATCCATAACCAGAAAGCACCAATGCCCAAAGGCACGAACAGCAGGGGGTCTTCGATCATGGCATGGTTTATCCCGATGGAAAGGTGCAGCCGTTCGAGTTCTTCCCGGGAATAGCGTCCCTGGCGGGTCTCTTCAACGATGACTGCCCCACCGTAGGCGATACCGAAGATGGCGGCCGCCAACCAGAGCAGGCCCACATTGCGGTTGAGACCGAGCAACTTCAACAAGGGGTCGAGTACCCGCACGAGGGAGTCGATGATCCTGTAAGTCTTCATCACCTCCAGAACCACCATGATGAAAACGATAATCACCAGGATCTGCAAGGCCAGCCGAATTGTTGCCAGGCACCACTGCTCTAGTAGGGTTACGAGCCCCATGGCCGCGGCGGGCCCTGCCGGGAAGGCTTTATCCAGACCGGTTGCGGGCGATAAAAACCAGGAAACCACGGTAACCGTAACCACCGCGGCCAGCAGGCGGAACACGGTGGCCTTTATCGGGTTGAGGCCCGATTTGGCCTGAATGATGCCTTCCTGAATCAAATTGTGGGAAATCAATAAAAAGATGGCTATCAGGGTCATCTGGTCCTGGGTCAGCGGCAGGACAACCATGGCGGCAATGCCGCCATAGATACCGGTCAGCATCCCCACGATCAAGGGCAAGGCGGCCACCGGCGGCAGCCCCATCAGTTGCATGGCAGGCTGCAGGAGAAAATCTAGATACGCCAACCAGCCGCTGTACTGCAGCAGCATGGTAAAAAAGGAGACCGGAATCAGGATTTTCAAAATCCAGACATAGCCGTGCCACCCTTTTGAAAGTCCGCTTAGAAGTGTTGTTTTAAGGTTTGCCATGTTGCCTGCGCCTTTGCCGCGGCCCGCCGACCGGGGACCCGCCGGATTGTGTCTGGGCCGCGTTTCACCATTTTATTCCAGCGTACCGCGACACCCGCGGGTGTCGCCTGGTCGCCTATAGCACAGTTGAGCTGAAGGCGCATCTTAAAATAAAAAGAAGTTTCGAATTCGGGCAGTGGTGGGAACGGTCACCCTTACCGGCTGATGGTGGCGACCCGGTCGCGTGCCCGGGGCCGGTCAATCAACATTCTTTTTAAGGCAGGCCATGCAATCGGTTAACAGGTTGCGCAGCTTGCGCCGCAGCACGGTATAGGAGTAATAGGTCGTAGCGATTTTGTAATTGTGCGCCACCATTTTTCGCCGGTATTTCGCATCGTTGAGTACCTTCCTGGCTTTGGCTACTGTTTCGGCCGATACGTACCCGTCCATTTCGACAACGGCAAACCCCTTGGGCTTAATATCCATACTATAAATGGAGTAGGTATTCACGAGGATGGGTTTGCAGAAATAAATCGCCTCGAGAAACGCATTTCCGAACCCTTCAAAATTGGAAGGATAGGTCACCAGATCGGCGTGGGGGTAAATGTCGTAGAGGGTGTAGACCTTTTTGCCCTGGGCGGTCGTCCCGCGCTTGTGGTTGATGATATCGGACACGAAGACGGTATCCACGTTCATCATGCGGGAATACTCACGGACCCGACGCTCATAGTCATAGCCTTCATCCCCGGAGGCGTGTGAGATAACCAGCTTGGCTTTGAGGTTCAAACGACTGACCAGTTCAATAGCGTGTTCGATGCCCTTCCGTTTGACAACCCGGGTCGGCTGCAGGATCAGCAGTTCATCCGCGGCCACGCCCAGGTCACGGCGCACATCGCAGGCATACCGGTCATCGCCAACCGGGGCCTGTGCGCCGGTTACCCGGCCCGCCGCATCTGTCGCCACGGTTCGCGGTGGATTGTCAAAGTCCATGACATTGGGTATCACGGTGGCCGATATACCCGTGCGCAGGCTGAGCTGGTTGTCCGCCGAGGTATTGATGACCGCGTGATGGATGTAGGGAATGTGCGGCGGAAAGGCCATGTTGAGATACTCCCAGACGGCATTTGTTTTAAAATTCTGCCGTTCCCAGAAAAAATCGTGATGATGGGCAATGGTGGGAATCCCGGTTTCGGAGACGACTTCGGTCAGGGCCAGGCCCAGGGGGATGTTGAGCGGGATGGTAAGAATGTTTTCCGGCACCAACAGGTCGAGATCAAACTTTTCCATGAAGGCATACAGCGCATCTTTCATTTCGACCTTCAGGGCATAAATCTGCTTGGTGGTGGAGCGGTTGCGGACGGTGACACCATAGCACTGGTTGTGCAGCTTTTTAATCACCGGGTGCTTGAAATGGGCTTTATCGTACAACATGGATAGCTCCGGGGGGCGATCCAGTTCCCCTGCAAAATAGAAACATTCGAAGCCTTCGCGCTGAAATACTTCCGCCCACTTCTCCGTTTCCAGCGAAACCCCGTCTGTTCCGGCGGTACGCGTTGAAATAAAGCCCAGACGATGCACTCTGCCGCAGTCCTTGCACACATTCATGACGTTCTCCCGATTGCTCGCATTATCACAGCCGTATTCTCGATAACCCATCCTAAAAAAGTCTTCGTGTCGGGCGAAGACGGAACTTTGAACCAGAATCCGTTTTTGAGATAGAGTCTAAACAGGTCTCAAGACGATCAGATTTCAGCGTATCTAAAACAATCGACCAGGTGATCGTTCACCATACCCACGGCCTGCATGAAAGCATAACAGATGACCGGCCCCACAAATTTAAACCCCCTGGCTTTCAGTTCCTTGCTCATTTCCTGCGAGGTCTCGGTCTGATCCGGTATTTGCTGCATGTATTTCCAGGAATTGCGCACGGGCCGGCCATCCACGAAGCGCCAGATGAACGTGTCGAAGCTGCCGAACGCCTGCTGCACGTCCAGATAGGCCCGGGCATTTTCCACAGCGGCGGTCATCTTCAGCCGGTTGCGGATAAGCCCTTCATTGCGCAATAGTTCATCTATTTCAGAAGGCCCGTAACGAGCCACCTTGGCAGGGTCGAAGCCCGCAAATGCCCGTCGGTAGTGGACGCGTTTTTTCAAGATCGTAATCCAGCTCAAGCCGGCCTGTGCGCCTTCCAGGATGAGGAATTCAAACAACCGTTGATCATCGTGCAGGGGCACGCCCCATTCTCGGTCATGATAATCAATATACAGTGGGTCGGTCGTGCCCCAGGGGCAGCGTGTGCGCATGACAACTCCTCAAGGATCGGGCCCTGACAACCCGTCGGCACGATATGACGATGGTGGACAAATTGACGGCAACCATATAAAGGAAACAATACAAACGCGTTTAAGTCAAGCATGAAATCGAATATTGCTTGCCATATCAGATAAATAGAGTGCAACCGTGATTCACCCAAGGAACCTGCATGCCCCGCGTATCAGACAACCTCAACCGGATAAAAAAGACGGAACCCTTCCTCCCCGACAACATGCCATCCATGGGACCGGCGCCGGTCACCCGCTTGGAGCAGCTGGTCGATCATTTTCCACGGCATGCCTTCGACAGCCATCCGGCCCAACTGGGATACCCCATGCGGATACCGCCCTATTACCTGGCGCTGATCAAATCGCCCGGCGATCCGCTCTGGCGTCAGGCCATCCCGGACGCGGCGGAAGGTGAAACCACCCATATGAGCACTGATCCGCTCCGCGAAACAAAGCACTCCCCCGTTCCCGGCCTGATACACCGGTATCCGGACCGGGCCGTCTTTTTGGCGTCCAGCCGTTGCGCCCTCCACTGCCGCCACTGCATGCGAAGACGGGACATCGGTGAGGATCTACCTGATCCCCGCACTTTCTATGAGCGCATCCTTGACTATATCAGACGGACCCGCAACCTGCGCGAGGTGATCCTTTCGGGCGGTGATCCGTTTATGCTTGCAGACGGTGTTCTTTTGGATCTGCTGGCCGCCCTCAAAAAAATTCCCCACATCGAATTGCTGCGCATTCACACGCGTGTGCCGTGCACCTGGCCGCAACGCATCACTCCCGGACTGGCCGACCGGCTCAAGGCCTGCGGTCCGCTGTTTATCAATATCCAGTTCAATCACCCGGCCGAAATCACCCCGGCCGCGGCGGTTGCCTGCACGCTGCTGGCCGATGCCGGCCTCCCGCTGGGCTGCCAGAGTGTCCTGCTGAAAGGCGTCAACGACGAGCCCGGCACCATGCTGCAGTTGCTGCGGGGGCTTTTATCCATCCGGGTCAGGCCCTACTATTTACACCACCCGGACCCTGTCGCCGGGACCGCGCACTTTCGGGTGCCACTGCGCCGGGGGATGGAGATATTAATGTACCTGAGAGGCCGCATATCCGGCTTGGGCGTTCCGCAGTACATGCTCGATCTGCCGGGTGGCGGCGGTAAGATACCCCTGTTGCCGCAGTATGTTCAGGAGGAGACCGTAGACCGGCTGATCGTCAGGAACTTCGAGGGGAAGTTATACGAGTATCCCCTCGATTGGTGTACACCCACAGGTGGCATCTTTTGGCCCGGAGCGGCGTTTTCGCGTGTTCGAAATCCTCGACATAGTACACACTATGCCTCCGGTCTCGAAAACGCTCAGGCCTTGCTCCAAACCAAAAGCTACCACCTGTGGGCGCACACTTCTGGTACAAATTAGGACGCGATAAATTCTCTTGAGGAGGAAAGATGCAGGACAACTATGCCAAGCTAGTGAACGAAAACCTGAATAAAGTCTTCGGTGGGAATCCGGATGAGCTGGCGGCCAATCTTCCAGCTGAAAAACACGGGGATGCATTTGTTTTCCGGGCATTCGGGGAGGAGTGCCGGGTAAGCCCGCAAGGTATTACCCTTGGCGGTTTACCGCCCGAGAGCATCCTCGGGCTGCTGGTATCCCTGTACGCCTTGCAGGCAACGTCTGAACGGTGCCTGCTCGAACCCTTCCGGGCCTTTAAAGAACTTCCCGACAGCATGCCCTACGCCGGTGCATTTTTGACCCACACGCAACAGGTGCTCGCACCAAATGTAGCAAAACTTGAAGATAGGTTTGATCACCTTACCGCAGTTTTCAATACCGAACCGGCGGCGCCCGCGGCGGGTGGCGATTTCAGCTTTCGATTGCAGCCGCTGCCGAAGATCTGGCTCGAATTCATCTGCTATTTACCCGATGAAGATTTCCCGGCCGCCGTCACCTGCCTGTATTCGCAAAACGCCGACCGCTTTCTCACCACCGACGCCCTGGCGGACGTGGGTGAATACACAGTGAAGAAAATGATCACCTTTTTGTAATGCCAACCGGTGAGCGAAGAATCCTCGCCCGGAGGAACAGGCTTTGGATTGCCCCTCGATGGAGCGTACTACCAAATCGCACTATTCTGGCGTGACCGGTTTCAGGCTGATAGGCTATAGGCAATTAGGCTATAGGAAGACCCAGGGATACAGCTATTAGCAGTTAGCGATTAGTGATCCGTTTTTACATATCAGCTAAACCATAATGGCTGATAGCTGACAGCCCCACCCATGCTGTCCAAACATGGGAGGAACTACCTAACAGTCTTCATGCCTGCCGGGCGTAGCCTTGGCGTAGACTGGCCTATAGCCTAAACGCCTGGGAGCGGTTACCCCGCCATCGCCAATTATCTCTGACCTGGCTATAAGGACCATGTTTGTTAAGACTGAATCAGGGAGGGAGAACGGAAGCGCCTTTCTCTATCCGGTCGCAACCCGGTAAAAGGCTACCAATAAAGGAATGATGACACTGGCGATAAAGAGGAGGCACTCATGGGTCATCCAGGCTTCATGGGTGGTTTTACCGTTCTTTTTACAGTCTGCGTATTTGGATAAAAACCCCAGGCCCATGACCAGCCACAGGGTCAGAACCGTCACCACCATTGTAATCGTATTCATTCGCATGGATTCCCGTTGTTGCTTCAAAAAAAGTTCGTGAAATAGGTCCTACTACGTTGCCCATCGTCTTTCAAGCGCTTTTCACCGGCGGGTTGTGCACCTCTATTGACTTCCCGCATAGGCCGGCCAAAGATAATAAAACCCGGCAGTTTGCGGCGGCACCCACTCCAACAGGCCCAGATCCACCAATACCGGTGGCTTACCCTCACTGCCCGTGCTGAGAGGATTGTAGATATTGTCGTCGGGGAAACTGGTCCGCCGGTAGATCACAACCTTGGCGTCGTCCGGCAGAGCGGCCAGTTGGCGGGCCTGCTGCAGGGCATCATCGACATAGCCGATCTGGTCAACCAGACCCACCTGCCGCGCTTGTTCGGCCATATAAATCCTGGCCGTCGCTATTTCCTCCAGGGCCGGGGGTGACGGTTTGCGGTGCTCGCTCAGCAAGCGGGTGAACCGCTGGCCCAACTGATCGCTGAGGGCCTGTAAAAGGCGCTCTTCTTCCTGGGATGGTGTGCGAAACGGTGAGCCCATGTCCTTGTTGCGACCCGACTTGTGCACGGTGACATCCACACCAATCTTTTCCATCAGGCCGGACACCTCCGGCCGGAGAAATACCGCCCCGACACTGCCGGTCACCGTTGTGGGGTGGGCCACGATTTTATCCGCAGGCAGCGCCACGTAATATCCACCCGAAGTGGCCAGCCCCATCATAACAGCAACAATCTTTACACCGCTTTTCTCTTTGTAGACTTTTATCTCACGATAGAGGATATCACTGGCCGTTGCCGAACCGCCCGGGCTGTTTATTTTCAAAATGACCGCTTTGATGTTCGGGTCCTGTTCGGCTTTTCTCAGGTGGGCAACCACTTTCTGCACCGTACTCGGCAACACGCGGATGAACCCTTTACGCGGGTTATCGCTGATCACACCCCGGATCGGGATTATCAGAATCTTCTGGGACGCAGTTCCCGCCAGGGTAAATTCACGCAGCGGATCAGCGGCATCGGATATGAGCTTGATACTGGGGGCGGCACAACCATTGGCCAGGACTGCACAGAGCAGGAATAAACATAGTCTTTTCATCAACCCCTCCAGGATGGCAACCGGCCCATGGGAGAGCACGGATGCACAATCTTTTTTCTGTTTTCTCGAAATAGCAGACAATTTTTGTCTAAATACACATTCTGAAATCAAATATTACAACAAAAAGCCGGAAACCGCAAACCACCTTAAACAATAATTATTCCTATTGATTTCATTATGTTATATATTTCCGGGGACTCCGACCGAGCCCTATGGTCATGGCGCGGCTTTTGGTCTTTATTTTTTCTACAGAGCCATTATACTCTGCGTAATGAATCCTGGTCCGCAGGGTCAGGAATTGGATTGTCTTTAGAAGAGGCGAGCACCCACAACACGCCTTCGTAGCATGGCCGGATTCAGGGGATTAGGTCGAAGACTGAAGGCCGAAGGAAAACCTTAAAACCAATCTGGCCGTATTGGCTGCAATGAAGATAAACGCTGTGATGAATTGGATAAGTTTATGTTTTTATATATTTTATTGGTTACATCTTCAGTCTTCCGCCTTCAGCCTAAACACCTGGGAACCCTTACCCAGGCGTAACCAACACTCTCTGACCTGGCCCTGAGGACCAGGTTTTTGAGGATTGAATAAATCAATCAGGCCGGCGTTGCGGGATCACCACGCGTGAGGGATCCTGCGTCACCTGCCGGGAGGAATACATGGCACCACATATTCAGGGGGTCTCCCCCACACCTGCCCTGACCCGTGATGGCAAAGCCAAAACCGCCAATTCAGAGCAACAGAAGCGTTCCGGCCGATATGGATCCGGTGAAGCCGCCGCCGACCCGGCGCACACCGTTGAACTCTCGCCGGAATCCATTTCAAAAGCCCAAAAAATCATTACCGGCAGCGGCTATATCACGGCCAGCGATCTTGCGGACATCGATTTCACGGATGAAGAAGCCCTGGCCCTATCAGCCGAGATCAGCAACCGGTTGAATGAGATCGCCGGGGGCCTGATTCAACCGCCCTCCACCGAATTGGCCGGGATGGTCGGATAGAAGCTATCTCAAAAAAGTCTTCTTGTCGGGCGTAGCTCGCAGAGCGAAGACTGATTGGCCCAATCTTCAGCCTTCGCGGAAGCTACGGCTGATAAACGCTGTTGGGAGCCTTGCCTGCCTGTCGGGCGAAGCTTTTAGCGTAGACTGATCCGGCGTAGCTCACCGAGCGTAGACGGAACCTTGAGCCAATATCCATTTTTTGAGATAGCTTCTGGTCACCGACCATCCGGCCCGTTCAACCGACACGCCTCCAGCCGCTCGCATTTACTTTTTCCCGCGAAAGCTGCATCCATTTCTTTGTATGTTGACATACGGACAGGGTGAGATATATATAAATTCTTCTAAACCGTTCTCCGGTCCGGATTTACGATAAGAAACAACAGTTTAACACGGTATCAGCGGCACAGCGCCTCTGTAGGACTCCAATTGGTGTGAAAGGAAGCGGGCATGTCCCCTCTCCAGCTAGATGGAATAATCGGGCAGAGCGACGAAATAAAGCATATTTTCAGCACCATCGCAAAAGTCGCCGGAACCGACAGCACCATCTTGATTACCGGCGAAACAGGTACCGGCAAGGGCCTCATTGCCCGGGCTATCCATCAAAACTCCACGCGCTCAGATCGGCCGTTTGTGGCCATCAATTGCGGGGCCCTGCCTGAAAACCTCCTGGAGAGCGAACTGTTCGGTCACACCAAAGGGGCCTTCACCGGAGCGTTCACAGCCAAGGACGGCAAGTTTGAGCAGGCCAACTCCGGCACGATTTTTCTGGATGAAATCGGCGATATGAGCCCGGACCTGCAGGTAAAAATCCTACGGGTACTAGAAGAGAACGAATTCGAGAAAGTCGGCGGCAACCGAACCATTTCCGTCAATATCCGGGTTATTGCCGCCACGCACCGGGACCTGGAAGAACGGGTGGAACAGGGATTGTTCCGGGAGGATCTCTTCTACCGGCTGTTTGTCATCCCGATGCACCTGCCTCCCTTGCGGGAGAGAAAAACGGATATTCGTGTCCTGGCCAAACATTTTCATGCGGAGTTCAACGCCAAAAACAGCCTGGGTATAAAAGGATTTACCTCAGACGCGCTGGACCTGCTCTATGCCTATGCATGGCCGGGCAATATCCGCGAACTGAAAAATCTGGTGGAAAGACTGGTTGTCCTCAAACAGGAAGGCTGGCTGACGCCGGCCGATTTGCCGACAAAAATCAGAGGTTCGCAGAAAATTGTCATTACGCCCCCGGCGGAAGAGATCTCTGACGAAGGCATCCCCCTGGCCACGGCGGTCACCGAATATGAAAAGGCCCTGATACTGCAATCTCTGGAAAAGGCCCACTGGGTGAAGAACAGGGCCGCCAAGCTTCTCCACCTGAACCGCACAACCCTGGTTGAAAAGATCAAACGATACGACCTGACACCGTCGGACGCCCGCTCAAACGGTTGATATCAAAATAGCTGCCGGCCTTGGAGGCCTGTAGCAGACTGATTGCGAGAGGAAAAATGAAAGCAAGAATTCTTGTCGTTGATGATGATCCCCAGATTCGCGATCTGCTCACTACTTTTCTGGAACGCGATGGATACGAGATCGAAACCGCCGATTCGGCCCGTAATGCCATAACGGCCATGGAGGGCAGCGAGTTTGATGTTGTCCTGACCGACAAGAATATGCCCGATGGCTCCGCAGATGTTGAAGCCGGGATGCTGGTCCTGCAGCATGTCAAGGAGCATGCCCCCACAACCGAGGTCATCATGATCACCGGGTTTGCGACCATCGAAACCGCGATTGAGGCGATGAAAATGGGCGCTTTCGATTACATCATGAAACCGGTGCCCATGGACGAGCTGCGGCGTAAGATCGAACGGATACTGGAGTACAAGGAGTTCATCAATTCAGAAAACAACCTGCAAATTTATCGGACCCTGCACAACCAGCTCCTCGATCAGCTTAAAAACAATGCCGACCTGCCTGAAGACCAGGTGCAGCACCTGTTGAAAATTATCGGTGGGCGTATTGACAGCGTTTTCGGCATGCAGAAAGAATACGAAACCATCATTCGCATGCAGGCCCAGTCCCTCAAAAAGATAAACGACTATGTCGAATTCCTGGAAGGCGTCATCCCGGAGGAAAACCCCTACAGCGAAATCGTGTTTAAGATAAAGGCCGAAGCGGCCAAGCATGTCTCTGAATAGCCCCCTTCGCAGGCAGACCCTTTTTGACCCTCGCGCGCTTGACAACGCACCCATGATCGTTTATCGTAGATGACCGATTAATTGCCGGTAACATTGAAAAGGAGGTCCCTTGTTGGACGCATTCAGCAGCGGCCCGGATAGGGAGAAGCTGGCTGGTCTGTGCAAAGCCCTGGCCCATCCGGTGCGCATAAAAATCATCGAGCACCTCAAAAAAGTGAACTGCTGCATCTGTGGGGAAATTGTCGAAATCCTGCCCCTGTCGCAGTCGACGGTCAGTCAACACCTGAAGCTTTTAAAGGATGCCGGGTTGGTCAAGGGGGAAATTGAAGGCCCGCGGACCTGTTATTGCGTCGACCAAGATGCGCTGGAGCGCTTCAAAGCAGCTGTGGCCGGCCTGTAAATCAGAACTAAGGAACAAATAATGGACACCGAAAATTCCCCGGGCTGCGACTGCGGCTCACAGCCCGAAGAAACCCACACCCCGATAACCCTGATGGACAAAATGCCTGCCGCCGGCGTGGTTGCAGCTGACGAACCCTGTTGCGGGCCGCCCGCCGGGCCACCATCCGGTCCGGATGAGCGCCCGGGCTATGCCATCCATGGTTTCGTGGCAGAATTTCTAACGACCCCGATCGGCAAGGTGCCGCGTGTGAAAACCCGCCTGGGACCGGCAGATATCATCGGTACGGTCCTGACCCGGGTCGGTATCGGCCGTAACGACTACCAAGTCGCACCGGGTGTCTACGCCGTCGGCAATCCGGATCAGGAAGCGCCGGTCCTGGTAACCGCCAATTACAAGCTGACGTTTGATCATGTCCGCCGTGAACTGGCGGGTCAAAACGCCTGGCTGCTGGTTCTGGACACCCGCGGGATCAATGTCTGGTGTGCAGCCGGCAAGGGGACCTTCGCCACCGGTGAGCTTGTCAAAAGGATCATCGAAACCGGTCTTGATAAACTTGTATCCCACCGCCGGATTATTGTGCCGCAATTGGGGGCCACCGGCGTGGCATCCAAAAAGGTCAGAAAACTCAGCGGCTTCAAGGTAGTCTGGGGCCCCATTCGGGCCGCAGATATCATCGCGTTCCTGGAAAATGACTTCAAGGCCGACCGGAAGATGCGCATGGTCACCTTTACCCTGGTGGAAAGGCTCGTCCTGGTCCCGGTTGAGATTTCCCTGGTGCTGAAACCGGCCCTCTGGGTGCTGTTGGCCCTGTTTGTCCTGTCGGGCATCGGGCCGGGTATCTTCTCCCTGGCGGATGCCTGGGAACGGGGGTTGTGGGCTGCCGGCGCAATCCTTTTGGGGATCCTGTCCGGCGCGGGGCTGGCCCCTCTGCTGTTGCCCTGGATTCCGGGCACGACGTTTGCGTCCAAAGGCATCTTGACCGGCCTGGTCCTGGTGCTGCCGGCGGCTATTGCCGCTGGACTCGCCGAGGGTATCGCCGGTTTCCTGGCTTTGCTCTTCATGGCTGCGGCGTTAAGCTCCTATCTGGCTATGAATTTTACCGGCACCAGCCCGTTTACCTCCCCTTCAGGAGTAGAAAAAGAGATGCGCCGCTACATCCCGATTCAGGCCGGTATGGCTGTCTGTGGGTTGGTATTGTGGATTGGTTCCGCATTTTAAGGTAGGCCGCCTGGCAACGGGACAGAGGTTAAGGCCGCGTCCCGACTTGGTAGAAAAGAGGTATCTTTATGAAAGAATTCAGACATCTGACGGATGTTACCACTTTGTCGTTCGACAGTGAAAAATGTGTGGGATGCAGCCTGTGCACCGTCGTCTGCCCCCACGGCGTTTTTGAAATGAATGGCAAGCAGGCCCGGTTGTTCGACCGCAACGGCTGCATGGAATGTGGGGCCTGCGCCCTTAATTGCCCTTCCGCCGCCATCACAGTGACCCCGGGGGTCGGCTGCGCCGCCTACATCATCCAGTCCTGGATTAAGGGCAAGGAAAATGCAGCCTGTGGACCGGGCGGGGGCTGCTGTTGAGAAGGCCCCCAGGCCGCACCCCCACATGGCCCTGTCACGGTCGCTTTCAAGGGGCCCATTCGCACACGCTCGCTGAGATTGTTTCGGAAAAATCTTCGTCGCTTTTCACCTGAGATTCTCAATGGAGGTTCTGAATGCGCAGATTATTGGGTGGTATGTTTTTGATAGTCGTCCTGTTTTTCTTTTTTATGCAACCGGCTGCGGCCGGGCCGGTAATGGATCGCATCCTCAAGAAAGGGGAACTGGTGGTCGGCGCCACCGGTGAACAGCCACCCATGAACGCAGTGGCCAAAAACGGTGATATCATCGGCATGGATGCGGATATTGCCCGGATCATCGCTAAAACGCTCGAAGTCAGCCTGGTATTCAAAGCCATGCCCTTTAACGATCTTTTGCCGGCGGTTGCAGCCGGTGAAGTCGATATGGTCATCTCGAGCATGACCATTACCCCCCAGCGCAACCGCAAGCTGGCGTTTGTCGGTCCCTATTACATGTCCGGTAAAGGGCTTATAACCAAAAAGCAGACCCTCTCTCGGTTGCAAAAATCCGAGGCCCTCAATGACAGCCGCATTACCTTGGCCGTACTCCAGGGCTCAACCAGTCAGAAGTATGCTGAGCAGGCTGCGGCGCAAGCAAAGATCGTTAAAACGAAATCCTACGATGCCGCCATCGGTATGCTGCTGGTGGACAAGGTAGATGCCATTGTGGCCGACTTTCCGTATTGTGCCTTTACGGCCTATCGTTACAGGGATAAGGGCCTGGTGGCCGGTGAATCACCCATTTCTTACGAACCGCTGGGCATCGTTGTTGCTGAGGACGCACTGATGATCAACTGGTTGGAGAATTTTATCGACATGCTGAAAGGTACCGGGTTGCTGAAGCAAATCCATGCGCGCTAGTTCCAGGATGGTTCTTGGATAGAATCAGTGCGCTGAGCCCTAACAGAAGCTGCCGAATAGGGTTACAAATACGATCGGGGTGGGTTTGCCATAAGAAACACTGCCGGCGACCATAACAGCAGGCGAAACCCGTACCGCCTTATTTGAAGTCTACTTGCATATCCGTTGAACTTTCTACAGTCAGGCACTTTACCTTTGACAATCCCGACGACCTAGGCTAATTTGAAGTTATCGTTCGGTTTATTTGGTGTTTCCATATTATTGCGGCGACTGAATCCGACAATCAACGGACGAAAAACTCCCAATTACCTGCACGCCAACATTGCACCGAGCACCGAACGATAGCAGCTTTCCGGTTAGGTCTGAGTACATCAGGGACAGTTACAATATACACTAAAATCTTCGCTTGATTCGGTAACACGGGACGAATGCCAAGGGGGTGGCCAATGCCGGTAAAATTCAATCAATACTATACGATCATAAGTGAAAAACGAAAAGAGTACGGCAAGTACATGCTGAAAGAGTTTATCCCCGGCATGAATTCTCTGGGGGTTCATGTGGTCGCCGGCTGGGTGGTTTTGGTGGGTGCCTACAGCGAAATCTTCGTGGAGGGCATGGCCAACGACCTGGAGCTCATCGAGAAAGCCCTGCGGAACCCCAAGTTCGACAAACTCAAAGACGGGCTGCTCAAATTTGTGAAGGCTTATAAAACCAAGATTCTCGTTCCAACGGGTAAAAAAGATTCCTATTCGATCGACATCGAGGAAGATGTTTTCAAATTCAACCAGGTCTGGGACATCGTCAGCCAGACCAAGGCGGAGTATGAAAACTACGTCGTCAATGAATACTATCCACTGATGGAAAAATCGGATATTGCCGTGGCCGGCGAGTGGGAGGTTTTAATCGGGGATGGCCCGCATATCATCTGCGAGGGACGGATCCGCGACAGCAGCATGCTGCTGAAAACACTTAAAAGCAAAGAATTTCGGGTTGCCCGGCGCAAATTGAAGCACCTCGTCAATAATTATCATAGCCGGCTCCTGACGTTCCACGTCCACAAGGTGAAAGGGTACAAGTCGGCCAGTTATCACATGCTGGAGGCATAACGCGAAAACCCGGCCGGTTTCCAGACGCGCTCAAGCGGTCTGGGATCTGCCGTCCATGCCTGCTACGGGCGGACTGATGGCGCTTAAACACGATAGCATCCTTTCCGTCTACCTGCCTTCTATCCGGGCCAGGGCCTCTCCAGCCGCTCGCCTGACATAGCGATCATCATCCTGCAAGGCTGATCGCAGAGGTTCCAGGGCGTGCCGGTCACCAATCTTCCCGAGAGCTTCGGCGGCGCATTTCTGGACGTTCCAATCTTCATCCTGCAAGGCCTCCACCAGCGATGGGACCGCGCTGTTATCCCCAAGTAGGCCCAGGGCAATGGCCGCTCCCCACCGGACAACCAGATCTTCGTCCTGCAGCACGGCAATCAGGGGTGCCACGGCACGCCGATCGCCTATCCATGCCAGCGCCAGTTCAACCGCCCAGCGGACATAATCATGTTCCAGGTCGGACTGCAGGCTCAATTCGGAATAGTCCAAGGCGGCAATCAAAGGCACCACGGCCCGTTTGTCTCCGATCTTACCCAGGGCTTCCGCAGCCCCCTTGCGTACACTCCAATCTTCTTCCCTGTTGTTCAGAACCTGAATTAGTGCTTCGACTGCCGATTCGGCTTGCAATGCACCGAGGGCCTCGGCGGCCTTCCAGCGGAGCAGCGGTTTTTTATCGTGCAGCGTGTCGAGCAGCAAGGAGACCGCCTGATCATCACCGATCTTCCCGAGAGCTTCGGCGGCTTCCCAGCGGGCGTATTTTGACCGACTGGACTGCAGAAGTTGCCGCAGCCCGTCGACCTCTGCTTTATGGGCCAAACGAAAGGCCCGGTAGAGGTCCCCAAACCTGAAAATCTCCGCGACTTCGCTGAACAAGCTCATCCGCACGCCTCTTTCTAAGGGTAAACGTACACCACACGGCTAAAGATCATCCGGCCGCTCTTTAAATCTTCAATGACCACCCGGCCGACCCGGCCGGGCCGCAGACTGACGGCCTTTTTGAATCCGGCCTTTTCACCGGGTTCCAATTTCGAGACACGCCCCTGTTGGTTTTCGCTACCAAGCTGGATCAAGGTGCCGGCCTCTTCCGTGCCGGCCGGTAGCGTGATATCCGGGGTCCACTTACAGCGGGTATTGGCAAATCTTACCGGGTCACCCCCCCGGTGAACCAGGATCATCTGCGCCGTTTCAGCTGAAACGGTCGCGACCTCCAGCACCGGTTGCGGAATCTTGACCCGGCCGGCGCTAATTATCGCGATCAGCCCAACTGTTGCCAGAACCCAGAAAACGATACCGGCCATCAGGGCCCAATCCACATCCAACTGTTTCTTTACAGTAGTAAACAATGTATCCAAACTCCAAACGTACGGTTTTTGCGGTTCTCTGTATCCAGATTATCAATAGTGCCGATCAGCAACTACATGCCGATCAAATCCCTCCAATCCATAAAAAGGTCAGCAGAGAAAACAACAGCAACACGATGGTAACCCCGGCACCAATGGCCTGCGGGGTCATCTGCATGGCCATAGCCGGATTCCGGATGACGGTTATGGCAAAACCGGCGGCGGCCGACATGCGTTTGTCGAGCATGGTTCCGAAGGCAACCAGTGGTTCCCGGCAAAACCAGATCAGGGCCTGGCCGGGAATGCGCCCCAGCCAATCTGAATCCAGCGTATAGGTCGGTGTGCCGCGAATGAGGGTTCGTAAATACCAGGCTGCCAGAAAAGTGAATACGAACATCTGGGTAATCGAGAAAACACGGGTGGTGGTGTACGGCACAAATTCAACCGGATAGGGCAGCATATCGTAAAACGGATAGTAGGGATACACGCCCATGAAAACGCAGAGAAATGCTGGAATGCACATGGCGATCAGCATGTTGACCGGTGTATTGTCACGCCCCGCCCGCAGTTTTACCCTGATATCCGCGGGTGGTTCATCGCGGCCTTGAAACCACAGGTTCCAGGGCAGCTTGATCGCCGTATGCAGAAACGTTCCCACCGTGGCCCCTTCCAACAGCAGGTAAACCAGTGGTTGATGAATCAACTCGGCCGCCTCGATGGTCATGCTTTTGCTCACGAAGCCGTTGAAAAGCGGAACGCCGGAGATGGAAAAGCCCCCGATCAGATAGAGCCAGAATGAGATGCGCATGTATTTGTAGAGACCGCCGGTATTGGTAAACTTGCACGTTCCGGTAACGGACAGCACCGTGCTGGCGCCCATCAAGAGCAGGCAGCTGTAAATGATATGGCAGATGATATGCGAGACAGAGCCGAGTATGCCCAGATAGGTCCCGATCCCCACCCCACAGATCATATAACCGTCCTGGGAAATGATGTGATACCCGCAAAGCCGCCGGGCATCATTCTCGAGGACGGCCAGGAACAGGGCAAACACGGCCGTAATGACCCCGACCCACATGAGCAGTTCAACGCCCGGAAAGCACCGGATCAGGCCATAAATCCCGGTCTTGGTGCTGAAGGCGGTTACGTACAGCACGCTGGTCACGCCCCCCGTGGAATAGGCGTCCGGCAGCCACGCATGAACCGGGAATGATCCCGCATCGATGAGAAACCCGATCATCATGAAGTAATAAGCCGTGTAGGCCCAACCCCAGCCCCAGGGCATAAGGTCCAGATCGATCGATCCCGTGGTTTGCGCATGGATGATGCTGCCGGCCAGCAGGAACCCACCGGCCACAACGTGCCAGAAAAAATACCGGAACCCGGATGCTTTGGATGTCTTTGTCCCCCGGAACCAGATGAGAAAAACAGCTGACCAGGTAGCGATCTCCACAAAAAAGATATAGCTGAAAAGGTCGCGTGCGAAAATGGCGGAGACTGAACTGCCGATGTGGATCAGGGCGGATACGTGCTGCCAGTCATTTTTTTCCCGGATGGCGAAGATGAGCATGGCAATCCCGATCACCACGTACACATAAGCGAAGATCATGCTCAGCTTGTCTATCCGGCCGAGTTCAAGCGTATAGTGCAAAAAGGGCAGGCGCCATTTATGCAAGGCGCCGGGGTATGCCGGAATCGCCCCGAAATATCCCATGGAAGTCAGCAGCAGGAGCAGCAGTCCGGCGACGGGGAGCAGCACCAGGTACGCCTGCTTGGCCTTTCTGGGGCCGAGAAACGGCACTAGAAAAGCACCGAGCATGATCACGATCCCGGGATGTATCCATTCCACCATCTTACCTAATCCCTCCGGCGTTTCGCATAGTAATCCACGGGCCGCACCAGCCAGATCCCTATAAATTTGGCGCCCAAAATCAGAATGGAACAAAATACAAACCCGCAGATGGCAAAGAAGCCGGGTATGTATTGAAACGCAAAGTGATAATGTAGTTTATCCAAATAGAGCAGGACCAGGCCTGCCACCAGACTGCCACCCACGCCGAAAACGTAGAAGAGCCTGAAAAGAAACTTATGGGTAATTTTCATGGTCACAATCCCCCGAAAATATTGTCAGCCGCCATTTTGGCCAGGTCGAAAATGTACAATGTGTTGGGAAACAGGCAAAAAATAATCGCAAAGGCCCCGGTGATGGAAAGCGGTACCAGCATGAACAGGTAAAGCGGGCGCCCGGTTTCATATCCGCTGACCGTATTCGCGCGGTCGAAAAAGGCCGTTCTGACCACGGGAAAGAAGTACACGAGATCCAGCACGGAGGCTGTTACCGCGACCAGCAGGAAGGCCACCCGGTCGGCTTGAATCGTACCCAGGCAAAAATACCATTTGCTGATGAATCCGGCCGCCGGCGGGATGCTGCACATGCCAAAGGCGGCGATGGTAAAGGCGGTCATCGTGATGGGCATGCTGCGCCCGATGCCGGCCATCTGGCTCACCTGTTTTTTTCCGGTAACAACCAGGATGGCGCCGGCACACAAAAAGAGGGTAATCTTCATGAAGCCATGATAGGTGATATGCACCATGGCCCCAATGGCCGCCCGGGGACTCAGCACAGCGGCGCCCAGGATAATAAAAGACAATTGGTTGATCGTGGAATAGGCCAGAAGCCGTTTGAGGTTGTCCTGCCCCATGGCATATAGATTGGCGACGATCACCGTAAAGGCGGCCAGACAGGCGAGCAGCAAACCGAGTCCCAGCCCGTCCATGACATCGGTCCCGTAGAGATAGAAGACTATCCGGATAATCCCAAAGACGCCTGCTTTTACCACGGCAACGGCGTGCAACAGGGCGCTCACCGGCGTGGGCGCCACCATGGCGGTCGGCAGCCAGGCGTGGACCGGCATCCAGGCCGCCTTGGCAAAACCGAGCAGAAAAAAAACAAACATGACCTGCAGGGTCAAAGGCGCGGTTGTCGCCAAAGCCGGTTGCAGGATCCCCCGGTAGTCGAAATCAGTATGGCCGACCAATTGATAGGTCATGATAATGGCGACCAGGAAAAAGGCACCACCCGTGAGCAGGTAGGCCAGGTATTTGTGTCCGGCGGACAGGGCTTTGGGCGTTTCTTCATGGGCCACCAGCGGGTAGGTCGACAGTGTCAGGATTTCATAGAAGATAAACAGCGTGACCAGATTGGCGGAAAAGGCAATGCCAATGGCGCTCGACAGAGCTACGGCGAAACAGAAGTAAAAACGTGTCTGGGCATGCTCCTCCAAAGAACGCATATAACCGATGGAATACAGGGATACCAGGATCCAGAGGCAAGAGGACGTGATTGCGAATATCAGCCCCAGGGCATCTACACGCAGAGCAAAATCCACACCGGGAAACAGCGTCACCCCGACGAATTGAATGGGGCCCTGGCGCAGGACGGTTGGCACCATGGACAGGACCAACACGCAGAGGCCCGCCCCGCCGAGCAGCACCCAGCCTTCTCTGGCATTGGGCCGCTTACGGTATAGCAGGATCAGCACCGCTACCAGCAGAGGGCACAGGACCGCCCATGCCGGGCGATGGATAATGTTCAAAAGAGTCGTCATAGGTGCTGCCGGTACATGTGTTCGTTTAGCCGGTCTTATAAACCGGGCGGAACCGCAAAACGGATAACTTCACTGACGATCACCTGATTGAAGATGCCAACCAAAAGAATTATCAGGGCCACTACAGATGCGGGGACCAGCATGCTGAGCGGGGCTTCGCCGGTAGCCGAACTTTTAGTTTTATCACCGAGCATTGCATGGTCATCGGCGGCATGTGTGTAAAGGCCTTTGTCGAAGACCCTGAAAAACAGGGCAACGTTGATCAGGGTGCAGATCACAAGTGCCGCAACGAAACCCCACTGGTTTGCCTGGATGCCACCCAGCAACAGGTACCACTTGCTGAAAAAGCCGCAGGCCGGTGGCACGCCGATAACTGCCAGGGCGCCGACCGTAAACGCAAAGGCCGTCATGGGCATCGTGTTGAAAAATCCTTGAAAGTCTTCCAGCCGGTTGTTGCCGGTTTGATAACGCACCTGCCCGGCTACCAGGAAAAGGCAGGCCATCATCAACGCGTCATTGAGGATATGGAAGATTACCCCTCGTAAGGCCATGTCGTTGGCCACCCCGATCCCTCCGACGATATAACCCATTTCAGCAATGATCACATAGGACAGCATGCGCCTGAAATCGGTTTGCGACAACGCCATAACGGCTCCGAAGATAATAGCCGCGCTGCCCACCCAGACCAGCACATCGGTTACCCGCAGCAGCGAGATGGCAAACTCCGGTTGAAACACGGTGAACATCACGCGGATGGTCACATAGGCCATCACCTTGGTCATCAGGGGGGCCACCGCCGCGCTGACTGCCGCGGGTGCCCGGCTGTAGGCGTCCGGAAGCCAGGCATGCAGGGGAAACAGGGCCATCTTGATGCCCAACCCGATCAGGATGAAGGTAAAACCGGCCAGTATCGCACGCGAGTGGTAAACCTGAGGCAGGATCCCGGCCAGATCGGCCATGTTCAAAGAGCCGGTGGCGATGTAAAGATGACCCACGCCCAGCAGATAAAAACAGGCCCCCAGCGTGCCCATGATGAGGTAGCGAAAACTGGCGAACAGGGCAACCCGAGAGCCGATGGCAATCAAAGCGTAGCTTGACAGCGAGGCAACTTCCAGCATGACGAAAAGGTTAAACAGGTCGCCGGTAATGCAGATACCCAGCAAACCGGTTATCATCAGGATATAGAGACCCCAGAAGAGCGCTTCTTTTTCCGGCACTTCCCGCGCGATACTCCGGCGGGCATGGATGGCCGCCAGCAGGGCCAGCAGGGTCACCAACACCAGCATGATCGCATTCAAATGGTCAATCCAGTATTCGATCCCCCAGGGGGGTTGCCAGCCGCTAAGCCAGTAGTCAATGGTACCCTGCTCTAAAACGGCTTTCAATATGCCGCCGGCTAAGGTCAGGCACACCAGCAGAGCCGCTACGGCTATGGGGTAGGTCCACTGGCGGTACCACCACCCGGACAGAAATATTAAAAACGATGCCACCAGCGGGCAGATGATAATCAGGGTTGGAAATTGTAGCTCCATAGCCTCTAAAAGAGATCTCGCATGTCCGGATGATGTTGGATGACTTGCAGAAATTGTTCCGTACGCTGCTCATAACGTTTTTTCAGGATTACCAGCAGCCTCTGGAGCAGCATGAATCCCATGCGCGGGTCCTCGGTACACATGTTACGCAGCTGGTTGCTGCGTATGGAAAATATCTCGCAGGGCTCCGCACACACGGCGTCGGTGGTGTAGTATCCTTCATCTATCATGGTTGACCAGCCGAATGAATGGCCGGGATTGATGGAGCCCACGGAGACGGTTACCATATCCGTCATCTTCTGTTCGAGCAGCACCTTGCCCCGTTTGACCATGTAGAACCGGTCAGCCGTGTCGCCTTGTTTGAAAATAACCTCCTGCTCATTGTACGACAGCACGTCGACGGTCCGGCATACACGTTCCAGCATTTCTTGTTCAAGATGGGTCATGATGACGATCTCTCTTAAATCTTCAATGGTGACCATAACGCTCCCCTCTTGGAAACATCCGCAAAAGATTCCTTGGTCCCTTTGCGGCCTTTACTCTTCTTCCAGCTGATTTAGGATCTCATCTTCTTCCAACGTGCGGTACTCCCGGTAGAGTCTGATAATCAACGCCAGGGCAACACCGAAAGTTGCCACGGCGACCACAATAGCCGTCAGCATCAGAACATGCGGCAGGGGATTGGCATAGTGGACTGCCTGGACAACCTGGGGACCGGGACCATGGGTGTGTTCCAAAATCGGTATGGTGGCCCCATGCTTGGCACTGGTAGAAATAAAAAAAAGAATAACGGCCGTCTGGAGGATATTCATCCCGATGATCTTCTTTACCAGGTTGTTTTTTGCAATCATGGCATACAAACCGACCATCATGAGGACGATGTAAATCCAGTAGTTGAGTTTCGCGGTAATGATCATCAATGGTTCAGGCATGCCTATAACCCCTCGTCCAGCTTTCCTGCCGAGGACACGTTGTAGTAGAGACTGATCATGGCAGCCATGACGGCCAAACCCACGCCGATCTCAACCACGAGAATACCATGGGACCGGGCCATCACCGGGTCTGTACCGAAAATCGGTGCCAAGGCACCATAATCCAGGAAATTATCTCCCAACAGCATGCAAAGGCCGCCGGTGGCGGTATAGATAAAAACCCCCAGGGTACAGAGCACGGCTGCAATCTTTTCACCGACCCGGTGCTCCGCAGACCTAAGCGTGTGGGATATGGCAAAGACGATAACAGTGGCACCCAAGATAACGCCTCCCTGGAAGCCGCCGCCGGGACTGTGATGTCCGTGGGCAATCACATACAGGGCAAAGAGTTGCACAAACGGAATGATCAGGCGGCAGGTGGTTTTGACAACAACGCCATAGGGCACATACTGCAGGTCGATTCTTTCAAAATCAGCTGATTCGCGGGGGTATTTGCCGCCGCTTTTAATCCGGAAGGTCGTGCCGGTAGGGATATGCCGATACATACGAGCGATCGGTTCATCGATCTTATACTGTCTCAGCAGCAAAAAGCAGGCCATAACGGCCGTGAAAATAACAATGGTCTCGAACAGCGTATCAAATCCGCGATAATCGGCCAGAATGGCGGTTACCACGTTGGGCACGGCGGTATCCGTAAGCGTCTTTTCGATATAGTAGGGCGACACATGCGTACTGGCCGGTGACCCGGGATCACTCCAGTCCGGAAAATCAAAGGTGCAGTAAATCAAAAAACAGCCAAAAAGCAATACGATGATTTTTTCAACCGTTTTCAATCTTTTGATCTCCTGGAAGTGCGAAATACGGCCGCCACGAAGAGCACGGTGCTGATGCCGGCCCCCACGGATGCTTCGGTGAAAGCCACATCCACAGCCCCCATGATGGCCCACAGCAGGCACATCATGAAACTGTAGGCGCCGAACAATACCGCCGCACCGAGCAGGTCTTTCACCGAGATCGCCGCCACCGCAGTAATCACCACCATGGTCAATACCATCATTTCGAGCGTCCAGATCATGGGCGTTCCTTTCTACGGGTCCAGGGCTGCAAACCGGCCCGAACGCCCGCGTCGATGATGGCATGGGTCGCTGTGGGACTGGTGAAGAACACAAAAACAACGATCAGCATTATCTTTACGGCCGTCAAAAGGTTTTGGCCGGAGAACACCTGCACGGTATAAAGCGCCATGGCCGCCATGGCCAACACGTGGCCGGCGGTATCCAGTTTGCCGGCCGGGTGCAGACGGGTATAAAAATCCGGCAACCGGATGATGCCAATGGTTCCTCCGGTGAAAAACAGCAACCCGCTCACCATCAGTATGATAATCACAGCGTCCATGTCCTCACCTTTCACCTGGTCGGGTTTCGTCAAACAGCCCCTTACGCTTCTGGAAAAACCGCGAAGCTGCCAGTACGGCTATAAAATTCAACATCGCGTATGCCAAGGCAATGTCCACAAACATATCGACCCGCTGATACAGCAGGCCGATCATTACCAGCAGCACAGTGGTTTTACTCCCAATGGCATTGACGCCGATCAGCCGATCGAGCACTGTCGGGCCCACCACGGCCCGGTAAAGGGACAGTAGCATGATCAACCCTATGTAAAGACTGGCATAAAAGAAGAAGAGATCCATTATTCCATGAATACCTGCGCAATTTTCGCTTCCATTTCTCCAGGGAGCGGTTTTCCGGATTCGGCATCAATGCAATGCACCGAGAACTTACCGATAGCGGTCACATTGACCGTAATGGTTCCCGGTGTCAGCGTAATTGAGTTGGCAAAGGTCATGCGGGCGACATCGCTTGACAGCTGGCTGTCGAATTCAATAATCTGAGGATCGATCAACTCCCGCATGCGGGGATGAAACACGAGGTACATGACATGCAGGTTGGCCTTTAAAATCTGGAGAAGCAGCCACGGGATGTAGCCGATAAACCGCAGCCACAGGAGGGGCAGGGCCCGATCCAGGGCGGCCGGAAAGAGCAAGTCCCCGGATAGAAAGGCGACAATTATGCTGGAAAGCACCCCCAGGATCAGGTGGAAGGCGTCGAATCTTCCTGAAAACACGATCCACATGGCAAACATAACCAGGAAGGTCAGGAAGAAACCGGCGTTTAACCGCCCCTTACGCTGTTTAGATCCGGGCGGGATGGGTTCAAAAGAGTTTTGACGACCAGAAGTACTCTTGGAAGTAACCATAACTCGGGTCTCATATCTCGTTAGCGGATGTTGTACAGACTCAGATCTCGACGGCGTTGAGGAGCAGGCAGTGCGATTCAGGGCAGCTTCAATGTTCCGGTCTTATTGGATCACGCAACTTGCTTGCCAATAATTCCGGAGGGCATGGTCAGTGTCGCCGGGGAACATATTTTCAGCCAGATCAATAAAATAGCTCGATAATCATCTAATTTTCAATTACGGGTTTACATCTGAGGATCGTGGATTTATTGAAATTAGCATGTAAATTATTGCACTGATACAATAATATTGCAAGCAGTTATAGTGCCCGGCCCATGGAGATACCCATGCAATACGGCGCAATGAATTTTCCAATAAAACCTGTGCTAGCCGAGATAGATCGAATTGCGGATCTTGGTTTTGACTATCTCGAACTGGCCATGGACCCTCCCATGGCGCACCATGCCGGCCTGTACGCCGCAAGAACCGATATCCGCCAGTCGTTAAAAGATAGCGGCCTTGACCTGATCTGCCACCTGCCCACCTTCGTATCGATTGCCGACCTCACCGCGAGTATCCGCCGGGCTTCCGTGGAAGAGATGGAACACTCCCTGCAAGCAGCTGCGGCCCTGGGCGCCTCGAAGGTGGTCTTGCATCCCGGCGCCATCCGCGGGATGGGCCACTTTGTCGAGGACGAGGCCAGGTCCTATGGCCTGCAGAGCCTGGACGCGATTATCCATCTGGCGGCCGAACTGACCCTGCCGCTTTGCATCGAAAACATGTTTCCCGGATATGGCGCTTATTATGAGGCCGATGAATTTGCCGTCCTGTTTGAGCGCTATCCAGACCTGCGCCTGACCCTGGATTCCGGACATGCCCATATAGGGGCCCCGGACGGCAGTCGCCTGAGGCGTCTCGCGCAGCGCTTTGGTCACCGGGTGGACCACGTGCATATCAGTGACAATTCCGGACGCGTCGACGAGCATCTGCCGCCGGGCATGGGCAGTATCGATTTCCAGTGGTTGGTGCAAAGTCTGAAGTCGACCGGTTTTGACGCAACCGTGACGTTTGAGGTCTTCACCGGCAATCCGGCCGATCTCGAAAACAGCCGGGCCAGGTTCAGGCAGTGGTGGGATCTATAATGGCGGAAGTATTTTGAATCTTACTACTGAGGCAAGCATCTGATTCAACTATCGCGGTTCGTGAAAGTACAGGCCCAGTGTCGGTATCGGGGTCTAAATAGCTATCGAAATCGAAGCCGGCATGATGTTTCCCCAACCGATTTCGATCCCGCTACCGATAGCGGTGCCGATTTAGGCTGAAACCCGAAAGTGGAAATTTATTTAAGGTTCCTGTCTTGACGGCTATTTCTGCATGTAGCCCTTCTCTTCCATACACTTATCCGTCAGGTAGCGCACTTCACCATAGACCCCCCAATTTTGGGCGGGATCTTTGGTCATCCGGGGATTCCGGGCCGCGCTCTCGGCCTGGTGAACACAATCGGCGTAATCCTTATCCCATTTCGACTCGGGCACCTGGGCATGCTGCCAGCCGTGACCGCAGGCAAGCAAGGCCACCGACAATGACAGGCAGACCAAGCCGGTGATGATGAATTTCATATTACCCTCCTGGGCTGTGGCAGTCGTCGACAAGATTTACCAAGACCTGTCTATAAGATGTACTATGTTCACCGTTATTTAGCAATCCCCCGTCCCTTCGCCGAACAATGCGGCCGGGCAGGGGTGCCTCTCAACCGAGTGCAAAAACGAGCAGATTCAAGGTATCCTGGTAAATACAAGGATCTTTGCTGGCCCGTGGTCCGGCAACATTCAGCACCTCGATACGTTGCAGTTCTATCCAGGAAGCGATCAGGGAGGCGGCATCCTGGAGATTGCTATGGTTGTTTAAATCGATGCCTAAAAGTTGCTTGCCGTAACGCAAGACCTGTACCCGGGTAAAATCCGTTCCGCCCGTGGGCGTTCCCCGGGAAATGATCAGCGTACCGTCCGAATCGAGGACGTTTTTCCGGGTTCGCTCCCGGTAGCTGTCCGTCGGCATTTCCTCAACCTGATAGTGTTCCGGCACACAGCCATCCTCAGCCAGCCGACCTTGGGGCACCCATCCGCCATGCGCAATACCGAGCCTTAGGGCGGCATCCAGGGCCGCCCGGTCGGCACCGGTCTGCCCGCCTGATATGATTTTTTTCAGCATCTGGCGACCACCTTTCTGAAATGAAGAAGGATCAAAAGATAATATGCGAAAACCAAGTTATCTGTATCACAGAGACTTTTAAATTGGAAATATCCCCGTGCGGCTCAGCATGATCCCGGTTCGTGTGCACACATCTATTCACCCAATGACGCATTGTGCCCGAATCACTAAACAATGTTCCACGGGCACGCGTTTTCCTGGTACGCATGCCTGGGGTCAACCGGCGGTTGACAAGGGCGACCGCCATTGGATACTCTGCCCGGCAGTACCCTTCTAATTGTCACAGTTCAAAGCCCTGGGAGAATATGTCTAAACCGGTCAAGGGATCTGCAATCAACGGAATTTTCATTTTCCTGGTGCTCTCCGGGATTTTGACCGCCCTGGCCATGGGCACCATGGAAAGTGTCACGAAGGCCTCCTTTGATGCCGCCCGGACAGCGGTAGAACTTGCCATCGGTCTGGTCGGCGCGATGGCCCTGTGGCTCGGCCTGATGAAAGTGGTGTCCCGGGCCGGTTTACTGCTGGTTATTGCCCGCCGCTTGAAACCGCTAATGAAATGGCTCTTTCCGGATGTGCCGGGAGAGCATCCGGCCATGAGCGCCATGATCATGAACATGGCGGCCAACATCATGGGGTTGGGCAATGCGGCCACCCCGTTTGGCATCAAAGCGATGGAAGAGCTCAACCGGCTCAATCCCGAGAAGGGCACCGCCACCCATGCCATGTGCCTTTTTCTGGCCATCAACACCAGCAGCGTCACCCTGCTGCCCCTGGGTGTGATCGCGGTTAGAGCCGGCGCCAACGCCCTGGATCCGGCCGGTATCCTGCTGCCGTCCATCCTGTCCACAGCCTGTTCGACCCTGGTTGCCATTGCCGCTGCCAAGATTCTGGCCCGGCGGTCAAAGCGGCGCCCGGCACCGACCGCAACACCCGGCTCCGAACAGGTGGACCCCAATTTTGATGCCGCGGTGGTCCCGGAAGACACCCCAACCCAGCCACCGGCAGTCGAAGGCCTGCGCCGCTACTGCCTGCCAACCTATTTCCTGGTCTTTCTGGCCGCTTTAGGCCTGTATCTTTACCGGCATCTGGCGGCCGGCGCCGGCTTGGGCGATTTTTTCTTGAAAGATCTGACCACCTGGCTGATCCCGTTTTTGATGGGCCTTTTCATCGTGTATGGCTACAGTCGCAAGGTACCCGTCTACGAATCGGTATGCGAGGGCGCCCGCGAAGGGTTCGAAGTGGCCTTGCGGATTATTCCCTTTTTGGTGGCCATCCTGGTGGCCATTGCCGTGTTCCGTTCGTCCGGGGCCCTGGAAGTTTGCATCCGGGCCGTGGAGCCGCTGACCGCTTTTATCGGCATGCCGGCCGACACCTTGCCCATGGCGCTGGTCCGGCCGCTGTCGGGTTCGGGTGCGTTCGGGGTGATGAGCGCTATCGTCAGCGCTGATCCCAATTCGAAATCCGCTTTCATTGCCAGCATCATGCAGGGCTCCACCGAAACGACCTTCTATGTCCTGGCAGTCTACTTCGGCGCGGTCCGCATCACCCGGGTCCGCTACGCCGTCACCGCCGCCCTGTTGGCGGACCTGGCGGGAATTCTGGCTGCGGTCGTATGGGGCAATCTTTTCTTTACCGGATAGGCGTGCGGCCCCGGAAAGTTGCCAGCGGCCGCCCATGTCTTATATTCTGATATGCATTAAAAGCCAAAGAACAGATGCCCCTCAAACCCCCAAAAGGCAAACGCATGAAACTTATCATCACAGTACTTATGATCCTGGCCCTGGCAACGCCAGGCCTTGCCCAGCGGGGCGAGGGCAGCACCTATCGTTGTCAGAATTCCGAGTTGGTTCACGTGGGAGATTCTGCCTTTCTCGTGGCTTTGAAATGTGGCAAACCCCTGCACAAGGAGGTTATCAACACGGGCTACGGCAAAGGCGGGCAGATTACGACCGAATGGTTTTATCCGATGAAAAACGGCTGGTATGGTGTGCTGACGATCCGGGCCGGCAAACTGATCCGGATCGGCACGATCCAAACCCGGTGACGGGATTGCACGATCAACTCTCACGATCCGCAATAAACTGATGTTGGTTGGGGAGGGTAGACTGTTTAAATGAAAATGGGTTGGGCCTGGGCCCAACCCATTTTTAATGGTTATGTCAAATCAGCAGCAACAGGGATCGACGCGACAGCCGCACGGATCCACGTAGTAACACCCGCAGGGGTCTACGTAGTAACAGCAGCAGCTGGCGCTGGACGATTCTTCACTGCTCTCTTCCTTGGTTTCGGTGGTTTGAACGCTTTTATCTTCAGCCATATATCCACCTCCGGTAAAGGAAAGGTTATTGGTGTTGTAGGCCAGCGTCAGGCAGACGCATCATCCAGATCCAAATCGGTTTTAGACAATTGCACCTTTTAACGCAGGCAACTAAAAAGATAATTCTACTTCTGTTTGATGTCAAAAGCGAACCGGCTCTTTTTAGGCGGATCGCTAAAATTTGTACGGCCTTTGATTTACAACACATTAAAAACTTGTTAACTCCCGGTTAACAAGTATACAACCAAATACAAAGAAGGGGTCCCCAAATGGTCCAGCGCCCCCTGATCGGTATCGGGGTCATTATCATTCGCGATGGCAATATTCTGCTCGGCAAACGGCGCAATACTCACGGGGCCGGCAGTTGGTGCTGTCCCGGCGGTCACCTCGAATTCGGCGAAAGTTTCGAAGCCTGCGCCCGCCGGGAAGTTAGGGAAGAGACCGGATTGGAAATCGAAAACCTCCGCCCCGGTACCTTCACCAACGATCTTTTTTCCCGGGAAGGCAAGCATTACGTGACCCTGTTCATGCTGGCGGATTGCCCCCGGGGGGAACCGCTTGTATGTGAACCTGATAAATGTGAAACCTGGGCCTGGTTCTCCGTGGACGCCCTGCCCCAACCTCTTTTTCTACCCCTCGAAAACCTGTTTAAAGCCACCCGGGGTGATTTGGAAAGCGATTGCCGGCCCAAACCGCCAGTGCGATGAAGATAGACTTGCAATCCAACATGTTATCCAATCCAACGCCGACCAAGCGGATTTTGGCCACGGTCAATATGAATTTAAGTATATGATATTAATAAATTTTTTACTATTTATGCTTTTCGGCTTCGGGGCTAATGCCCTGCCGCTCATTTTTTCCTTTACTTGCCATCGCTGTCAGCTTGATAATTGTTAAATACACCCGGGAACGATATGCGAGAGCTACCATGACCTCTACGACCAACGAATTTGATAGCCGCGACAAAATGGCTGAGCTCAACGACGATGACTTGATCGCCTTGATGGAATCGGGCAGCCTGATCCACTCTTCGCTTGATTCGCAAGAGGTATTTTCCATGATTATGGAAAACACCAACATCGTGGCCGGTTCCGTGGCCAGTACCCTCTTCTTGCTGGATGAAGATACCGGGGAACTGGTTTTTCGAACCCCCACCGGTCCCATGGCTGACAAATTGACCGACCAGCGCATCGATAAAGGGGAGGGCATCGCCGGTTGGGTGGTCGACCATGGTGAAACAGCTATCGTCGCGGATGTAAACGAGGACCCTCGTTTCTTTGGCGGCATCGATGATGCCACCGGTTTCCAGACCAAATCGATTTTGTGCGTCCCCCTGCTGCTGAAAGGCAAGGTTATCGGAGCCCTCGAAGCTATCAATAAAGCCGACGGGTCCCAATTCACCGAAAAAGACGCCCTGATGCTTTCGACTTTCGCAGAACAGACAGTGATGGCCATTGAAAACGCCCGCCTGCACGAAGCGCTCGAGCGTCAATATAAAGAAACCCTCCGCCTGCAGGACTCTCTCACCCAGGCTGAAAAGAGCCTGGCTCTGGAAAAGCTTTCGGCCGGAATTGCCCACGATTTTAAAAATATCCTCAACGCTATTTCCGGTTTTGCCGAAATCGTGCACCTGGAAACCAGTGATGAAAAGACCCGTGAAGATATCGGCGAAGTCCTCAAGGCCACCGGCAGCGCCATGGACCTGGTGGAGCAAATCCTGGCCTTTACCCAGCAAAGCCCCCACAGAAAAACCACGGTTAAAAGTAAGAAATGCTTCAAACAGGCCATCAAACTGTTTCGCATTTTTCTTCCCCAGAACATCCAGATCCATGAAAATCTGTCGTTCGATGATGGTCCGCTGCTTGCCAACTCGACCCAGTTGCATCATGCCATCACCCACATTTTCAAGAACGCCCGGGATGCCATCGATCAGGACCAGGGGATCATCAGCGTGGAATCGGCCGTGGTTCAATTGGACAAGCTTGAAGCCTCCCGGCATACGGGTATAAAACCGGGCCCCTACGTCAGACTGACCGTAAGCGATGACGGTGGCGGCATGAATGAAAAGACCCTCGAACAGGCCTTCGATCCCTATTTTACCACCAAGAAAAGACTGGTGGGAACCGGCATGGGACTATCGGCTGTCCAGGGCATCATCAAAGACCATGGCGGCGATATTACCATTACCAGTGAACCGGAAAAGGGCACCCGTGTGGAAATCCTGCTGCCCCGGCAAGAGGATCAACCGGCTGCCGCCCGCGTGCTTTCACTGGATACCCTCCCCGGCGGCATCGAGCACATCATGGTGGTGGATGACGAGCGCATCATGGCCAACACCCTGAAGAAAATGCTGCAATCTTTGGGATACCGGGTGACCATATCCAACAGTTCCACGGAGGCGCTCGAAATTTTCGAGTCCGATCCGCAGGATTTCGACCTGGTCCTCACCGACTGGGCCATGCCAGCCATCACCGGCGACCGCCTGGCCGAAAAGATGATAGCCGTGAAAACGGACACCAAAGTCATTCTTTTCTCTGCTTTTGACGACGGCATTACCAAAGAAAATTTCGATCCCAAAAGCATTCGCCGCGTCTTGAAAAAGCCGATCAGCATGGAAGTGTTGGCCTTCACCCTACGGCAGGTCCTCGACACACCCAACGAGGAATAAAGTTCCGCAAGATGCCCACCTGCAAGCGTTTGCCCTGCACCTAAATCCCCAGAGATGTGAATCCCAACCATAGGCCAACCAATCGTAGCCCAGTCTTTGCCGGGCAAGAAGATGACCCATATAACCGCAGTGTCCCGCCATAAGGAGTAGGTTTTGGTTCGGGGCACGTGTCCGGCGTAGCGCCAGGGTGCGAAGACGGAAGGCCGCTGCATTCCTGTCAACCGGAGGCGTAGATCATCTACGTTGAGGATCACCAGGAAGCGCCTGTTCGGCATAGTCTTCGGCGACGCCGGTAGAACGCCGCCCCGGACCAACCCGTCGTCGCCAGGGCTATGCCGGGCAAGAAGATGCCGTTTGTAAACGTACCCTAATTTGAATCGGCCGGCATGGCAACCCACCCGCCAATCAACAGACCCGCAACGGCAAAGGAAAAAAGGAAATAACTGGGAAGCGTGGTGGCCAGATAGAGGAGCCCGATATTCAAAACCAAAATGGCAGCGCCCATGGCGCTCTCATAAAACGTGATGGGGTTGGGTTTGATGCCCTTTTCTCTGAGGAGTGAAACCGCGCCGCGCACGATTTTGCGGTTGATCGCCAGCCAAAGGCCGGTTCCCAGAATCAGACCGCAGGCCAGAAACAGCCACTCCGGGGTTGAAATGGCCAGCAGGCTGTCGCGCATCTCCTGGATGTGGCGGCTTGAAAAGAACATCGTCACCCCCAAGGGTCAATCGGTGAGTTAAAGGGCCGCAGAGCAGCCGAAGTAATGAGTGTTTCATATTAACCGGCTCAGGACCGCATGTCAAAACAAGGAAAACCCGGTCCGCCGGCCGGCGCTTGGGACCAGGGCAAACCCGCTGGGCAATTCGTTTGGTCCGGCTAATTGGATTGAATTTGCGACCCCGACGAATGTTTTGAGTCGGGGTTCGTATCGGGGCTGGAGGCCGTGGATGATTGTCGGGAGGCTTGATCGAGAACCTTTCGGACAGCCCGGGCAAGGTCATGCAGGACAACCGGTTTCCTGAGAAAAGCCGCAAAGCCCACGTCGAAAGCATTGTCCGGCCCGATGATGTCGCTGTGACCGGAACAGATGACAATCGGCGTGTCGGCCTTGATTTTGCGTATCTCATCACCCAGGGCAACGCCGTTCATCTGGGGCATGGTCATATCGGTAATGACCATGTGAAAATCGTCCGGCCGGGCGGCAAATGCGTCCAAGGCTTCGTCGGCATGTTGACAAGCAAGCACCTCGTAGCCCAGCCGCTGCAACTGCTGGCGGCCCATACGTAAGAGAAGCTCCTCGTCATCCACGAATAGAATGGTTTCGCTGCCCATGGGCAGTTCCTGAATCGGCTCCGGGGCAACGATCGGTTCGTCCCGGACCACCGGAAAGTGGATGGTGAACACGGTGCCTTCCCCCCGATCGCTGTCAACCACAATATGGCCGTTGTGGTTCTTGACAATCCCATGCACCACAGCCAGGCCCATCCCGGAACCCTTGCCAATGTCCTTGGTCGTGAAATAGGGATCGAAAATGTGCGAGATGATGTCCGCTTCAATTCCCGGACCATTGTCGACAATCCTCAACTGGGCATAGTCACCCGCCGGCAGAGGGGTGCCGCCCATGGTGACCTGCTCGGCCAGGGTTACCTGCTGCAGTTCAATCGTTATCTTCCCACCGGTGTATTCCATGGCCTGGGATGCGTTGGTACACAGATTCATCAGGACCTGGTAGAGCTGGGTCGGTTCAGCCAGTATCGTGACCGCCGCAATCCTGCAGTCCAGGGATATGCCGATGGTACTGGGAATGGCCGATCTTAGAAATTTGACGGCATCCTGGATAATGGGCACCAAGGCGTGGGGCTTGTACTCGACATTTGTTTTGCGGCTGAAACTCAACAACTGGGCCACGATTTCCTTGGCCCGAAAGCCGGCGGTCTTGATCTCCTCGAGGTTCTGGTGATCCTGGTTCTCTTCGGTTGTCTTATCCAGCACAAGTTCCGTATTGCCGATGATAATACTCAGTAAATTATTAAAATCGTGGGCGACACCGCCAGCCAGCGTCCCAATGGATTCCATCTTCTGGGCTTGACGCAATCGCTCTTCGGTGTGCCGGTAGTCCGTGACATCAAAGGCTATTTGAATGCGGACCATCCGCCCGTCGGTCCATCTAATGGCCCGGTCGTAGTTCATATACCAACGACCGGTGATGGGGTTTTGCCCTTCCCAGGTGTAGACGCCGGTGGGCTTGTTTCGGGTGTCCACCAAATGCGGATTCGAGCAATCGCTGCAGGGACCGGTTTCGTTTCGAAAAACCTGCCAACACTTTTCCCCGGTCCAATCTCCGCCAAATACTTTCTGCATGAACTTGTTCATGAACAGAATCTCATAGGTTTGCATGTCGGAGACGTAAATCGTCGCATCGATACTGTCTAAAATCGTGAGTAAAACCTCCTGAGACAGCTGCAATGCTTCGTGGGCCTGTTTGCGCCGCTCCACTTCAGTTCCCAGTTTCTCGTTGGAGACCACCAGATCAGAGGTTCGCTCAGCCACAAGCTTTTCCAGGGTTTTATTGATTGAGCTGAGTTCCTCCCGGTTGCTCTCACGAGTCCGTTCGAACAGGTAGGAGAACAAAATCACAACAGAGTAGGCCGCAATGAAACGCGCCAGGAAGGTAAGACTGTATTGCGCAAAAAAGGGATGCGAAGGCTGGAACACGGCCAGGGCCAGAACCGGCAGCAACATCAGGGTGGAGGTAACCGCGCCGGGGTAGGACCCCAGCAGATAACAGGTAATCAATGGATAGGTGTAGTACCAGACAAAGGCGGTTTTGCTGATCCCGCCCGAAACATACAAATAGATGTAAAACAATGAAATAAAAACAGTGCCGACCCTAATATTTGTTTCGAACTGATGACGCTTTTTGGCGTCCCATACGTTTATGGCCAGAATTATCGCTATGGTAATATCCACCAGGGCCAGGGTCGTGTTGCCCTGCAAGTAGGCGGTGATGGCGAAAAGGGTCAGCATGAAGATGCCGACAATGGAAAGCCCAACCAAAAGTGCGATGCGCCGACGATCTTCCGGACTGGTATCCGGGTCACAGAAAAGGTCGAGAAAGGCATTGGCCTTGCCAATTACCGGAAGTGCCATACGGTGTTCGCTTTCTGCTAGAAGTTTAGCCAAGGTGAGTCCTGCGAGGGTACAGGGCAACTGGATCGATGTCCGGGCAATAGTCATCCCTGGTATTACCCGCGCGGGAGCCCAATTCGCCGAGAACCTTTTATTAAATATTAAAACCAACTAAAATTGTCAAGCCACACACAATATAACATACCGTTATCACTTGATATATATACAAATATCATCGCGGCCGGGCCGCGCGGCCGAAATATGACGAATCCCAAAATCCTGACTTTTACGTGTAAAATGCTTTATAAGATCGATTTTGATACTATTTTTAGGGGTGCCTCTAATAATTAGGATTTTTGATTGCGTTCAAGGCACATTGAAATTTTAATCGGAGGAATATAATGAATATTTCGAGGATTTAAATTTCAATGAAACGCAGAAATCGAGCAAAAAGACAATTATTAGAGGTGTCCTTAAGTATTTGTTATTGATGAGTAAATTTAAGAAATGCGCCCAAGGCCGCAATCTGCCGATAGGCCTGCCCGGTGTAATTGAAAAATTCAACCTAACCCTGAATCGTAAAGGGGGACTGTATGTGTGGAAGATTCGTCGGCTTTCGCAACCTCGAAGCGTTGTTGAAAGCGTTCCCGATTGATGAGACGGCCTGCAAGGCAACGGCCAGCTATAACATTGCCCCGTCCCAGGAAGTTATGGCTATCGTTAGACGGGATGGCGCAAACCGGCTGGAAAAATACCACTGGGGTTTGGTCCCGTTCTGGGCGAAGGATACCACCATCGGAAATCGCATGATCAACGCCCGGTCTGAAACCGTGGACCAGAAACCCAGTTTCAGAAATGCGTTTGCAAAGCGTCGCTGCCTGATCCCCGCCGACGGTTTCTTTGAATGGACGGGGGCCAAAGGCCGTAAACAGCCTTACTATCTAACCTTACCCGACCAGCGCCCTTTCGCCTTTGCCGGGCTCTGGGAGGCGTGGCGCGACCCGCAATCGGAGTCTGCGGTCTACAAATCCTGTGCTATCATCACGACCGCCGCCAGCAAATCGGTACAACCGGTCCACCATCGAATGCCGGCCATTATCACACCAGAAAAATATGACCGCTGGCTGGACCCCGACTGCAAGGAACCAGGGGAATTGAAGGACATTCTGGCGCATTGGATTGAGACTGAAATGGTGGCCACGCCGGTAAATCCGCAGGTCAATTCCGCCAGATACAACGATCCCTCCAACATCAAGCCCCTGGAGCAAATGGAGATTGAGTTTTAAGCAAAAGTGGCTGTTTGCGCTGATTCAGGATGGTAAAGCAATAATTTAGACATTGAATATAGAGATGTGGTAAACTGAGACTATAAATTTCAGTGCCCGCCGACCGGTCCCGACCAGTGGTTCAATCTCGGGTAAAATCTGAGAATAGTTCTTTCCGCGCTTTCTGCCCTCCTTCGGATACAAGATGGCTGGCGTTGTAATTAAGTAACACCCTTAAAAAATATGCCTTCAATCCGTCTGGAAAAGGAGGTCTCCATGGTTTACAAATATGCTGTCCGTTTTTTGGGTGCGTTGATGGTGGCTGTTTTAATTGGTCTACCGGGCACGGCCGGTGCTTATGAGTTACCCCAAAAACCAGGTGATCCCATTGCAACCTTTGACTTGCGAACCGCCGCAGATGCCTACACGCCCGCCTGGATCGAACAGGCCCGCACGATCTATGCAGACCGGCAAGCCGGGACTTTGGATGCGATATACATCGGCCTGACAGTGGCTGTGATTTTGGTCCTGGCGCTCTTCATTCTGGTTGGGGCGCGATTGAACGGACTGGATCGTCACCTGCGCTTGTTTGCGGCCGACCAGTTCAAAACAGCCCTGCAGCTCTGGATGGTGCAACGCTGGGGTTTACGGACATAAGTTGTTTCTTGGTTTTAGAATTGACGCCGCGGCATCAGGAAAGGATCTTCGCCCCCCCCGACAACGGCCACAGCCCGGCACCTACGGGCCGATGATCTGTTGCTACAGGAAGGCCGGGGTATCCAATCGGGCCGCGAATTGTTTGATTGTCCGCCGGATGGGCTTTTCGATAGCCCGCTTCAGCAAAGGGCCCAGAAAGAAAAAAGGAAGCCTGGGTTCGAAATCGATCGTGTAGACGAGCCGGGTTTCATGCGTGTCACCGGTGAACGCCATGCGGCCGAGATGCTCCTTGATGGGACTGCCTTTGCTGACCACATATTCCATCAGCTCGTTCGGTACAAAGGTCACAACGGTCTCCTCGAAGGCCGGCACCGGGAAAGACTGAATCCGCCGAACAGAGCCTTCCCCGTTCTTGTTTTCATCCGGGCTGTCGATCACGCGTTTGATGCTCGTCCCGATCAGGTCCCCGAACGATTCATGGTCCGTCAGCACCGGAAACACTTTTTCAACCGGTGCCGGGAACGTTTGTCGGATCTCAATGTGTTGTCTGGCCATAGCGATGCAGCTCCCTTGCGCTCAAGCTTTCATAAAGCTAACTTGAATACTTTCTTAGGTTCAAGAGCGATTTTGCCCTGCCCTTCACCTTCCACCACCTACTTCATACCTTCAACCTTACACCTAAATACTTGCCCGGGGCTTTAAACAGATCAATTCATCATTATAGTACTTAGTGAATCTGCCAACCACCGGAGAAGCCCAGTTCATGCTGCTTGGAAACCTGTTCAAATACTGGACCTACCAGGTCTTCGCACCGGGTGCGCTTCTCAAAGAGAGATACGCCGCTTTCAAATCACTCCTGGCCCACGATAAACGGGCCCATGAACTCATTGCCGAACTTGAAGAAATCTACTACCACCGGCAACAAAGGGATTTTAACACGGTTGTCAATCTTTGCAACGACCTCGCGCAGCAGGTGGGCGGTATCGTTGCGGAACTGGACCGGGTATGCCCGGCCGGTTACCCGGATCTGACCCTCTTTTACAAAAAAATAGATGCCTATATCCGTTACATGACCACCCCGGATAAGGTCAGCTCGGCGCCCCCCTATGCTATCGGGCTGGAAGACGTCACCGGGGAAGACCTCCGGTTAGTGGGCGGCAAAGCCCTGAATCTGGCCATCCTGCAAAACCAGCTGCAGCTGCCGGTTCCCAACGGTTTCGTCATCACGACCAATGCTTTCCACCGGTTCATGGAGGTCAATCATCTGCGCGCCGATATAGAGACCCGGCTTGCCAAGCTGGACATTCATGATACCGCGTCCCTGGATGCGCTGGCGGCCGACATCCAGGGGGCCGTCCGGGCGGGAACAGTTCCCGTCGAGATCGAAGAGACGCTGGATATGCATTGGCCGGCAGTAGTCGGCGCAACGGGTGCGGCCACCAGACTGGCTGTACGCAGCAGCGCGGTGGGCGAAGATTCGACGGCCTCTTTTGCCGGTCAGTACAAAACGGTCCTGAATGTGGCCCCGGACGACCTGATCGACGCCTATCGCGAAGTCATCGCCGGGAAATATGCACCCGGGGCCATATACTACCGCATTCGTTACGGCCTGACGGATGTGGAAACTCCCATGGCCGTCCTTGTTCTAACGATGATCGACGCCGCGGCCAGTGGCGTCCTGTATACCACAGACATTGCCGATCCCGATTCTAATAGCCTAAGCATCCATGCCGTTCGCGGGTTCGGCGAGGCTCTGGTGAGCGGTGAAGCGTCAGCCGAAATCCTGACGGTAGCCAAGCAACCGGAGCCCCGTATGCATGCAAGGCGGCCGGCGGGCAATCCCCAACTGGGGGTCGCCCTGGATGATGCTCAGGCCCTGCAGCTGGCCCGATGGGGTCTGGACCTCGAAAATCATTTTGAACAACCGCAGGATATCGAATGGGCTGTAGATCGTCAGCAAGCCCAGGTATTGCTCCAAGCGCGCCCCCTGAACCAGGCAGCTGCCCCGGCTGAAGCCCTGGAATGCAAGTTTGACGAGATTGACCACCCCATGTTGCTGCAAGGCGGGGAACGCGCCGCCGCCGGCATTGCGGCTGGGCGGGTTTACAATCTCGCGGAAAAGGGGGACCTGGCATCCGTGCCGCAAGGGGCTGTCCTGGTCGCTCGCAATGCGGCGCCTGAATATGTCAAGATAATCGACCGGCTCAGCGCCGTTGTCACCGATATGGGCAGCGCGGCCGGCCATTTTGCTTCGGTGGCCCGGGAATTCGGTGTGCCGACCCTGGTGGGCACCGCAAACGCCACGGCGCTGCTGGGGCACGGACGGATGGTGACCGTCAGCCCGGACCTAAGGACCGTTTACGCGGACAAGGTTGACCAGATGGTCGACAGTCCCTGCGCCCAACCGGACCTGCTCATCGACAGTCCGTTTATGCGCAAGCTGCAGTACATTCTCAAGTTCGTCTCGCCACTGGTGTTGGTAGATCCCGAGAAAGCCACGTTCACGCCCCAGCACTGCCGCTCCCTGCATGACATCATTCGCTTTGCCCATGAAAAAGCCGTCCAGGCGATGTTCCACATTTCGGACAATCGTCTGCGCAAACTGAGTTTTGCCAAGAAGCTGAAAACCGTCATTCCGTTGAATTTCTACGTCCTGGATGTGGGCGGTGGCTTGCAGGCCAGCGTGGGCTCTGCCAAAGAGATCACCATTGATGCAGTTGCCAACAGCGCTGTACAGGCGGTGTGGCATGGCTTGAGCCATCCGGACATTCAATGGGGCGACTTCAGCCATTTTGACTGGGAAGCTCACGATCGGATCGTGATGAGCGGGGGCATCGCCAGCCCGGAGGCCACCATGTTCGCCAGTCACGCCGTGGTCTCGGGCGACTACATGAATCTGAACCTCAAATTCGGCTATCACTTCGTGATCGTAGACGCGTTATGGGACAGTGCGACAACGGCCTACACCATCCTGTTTCGTTTTTCGGGTGGTGGGGCCGACCTGGACCAGCGCATGCTGCGGGCTGCGTTTCTCGAAAAAATTTTGCAGCGCCTCGGTTTCAATGTCCGCGTCAAAAGCGACCTGATCGACGGACAACTCAAAGAGGCCGATTCCGAGCAGGGTCTTCAGGCACTCGATATGCTCGGGCGGTTGCTGGGCGCCACCCGGCTGATGGATATGTATTTGAAAGAGGCCGGGCAGATAGACGGCTATGTTGACGATTTTATGCAGGGGCGGTATCATTTTGCCTCAACAGACTGAGGCAATAGGCGTTTAGACTGAAGGCCGAAGGCTGAAGTAAAATCTTGAAAACCAAAAACATCAGCACCTGTGTTTCTTATCTCGTCTTTACCTAAAAGCCTATGGCCTAAATACCTAACAGACTGTTGTTGGTGTCTTCAGCCTAATCACCTCGAAACGAAAGGCAAAGCCTTGAGTAAGTATGATCTCAAATGGATAACGGACGACCTGGCGGTGGGCCACGCCCCCATGTTCCAGGTGGATCTGGACGCGGTGAAAGCGGCCGGGATCGATGCCATCGTCAACCTCTGCGGCGAATTTTGCGATCTGCATGACATTCAAACTGAGGCCGGCTTTGAGGTCTACTACTTCCCCATCCCGGATGAATGCGCCCCGGACATGGCGGCCATGGATAAAGCCTTTGTCTGGGTTGATGATATGATTGCCAGTAAGCATAAGGTTCTGGTTCATTGCCGCTTCGGCGTCGGCCGGACCGGCACCTTTGTGACCGCCTATCTCATGAAAGGCGGCCTGGACATGAAAGCCGCCGCCAAGGCCCTGAAAAAAACCCGGGCCAACCCCTCGCACTACTGCCAGTGGAAGATGCTGAGGAGCTACAAGAAAAAACTTAAAAAGGCCTGAAACGTAATGAGGAGGATAGCCATGGGAAAAATTGTGCATCAATCACAGATTACCATTACCAGGGAAAAAGGCCCCACCCGCAAGGCGGAAATCGAAGGCTTTGCCGAGCCCGTGTATTATGGCGTTCACGGCGGGATCAGCAAATTCTACAATGTCACGCCCGAAGAAGAACATGCCGCCACACTTGATCATATGGTCGGTGCGGTCGGCGGCTGAATGATGGGCACACTGGCCACGGTGTTGGCCGGCAAGAAAATCCGAACCTTTCAGGATCGGTTCAGAGCCACGGTGACGGGGGATATCGAAGCTGTGGACAATGTGCTGAAGATTGTGCGCATCAATGTCCACTATCTGCTCAGGCTGCCGGATGCCCAGCGGGAAGCGGCTACGGAATGCTTCAACGACTATATCCACAAGTGCCCGGCGGCGCAGAGCGTGATCGGGTGTATCGAGGTGAATCACGAACTCGAAATGGAAACCATGCCGGAATGAAGCGGTCCTGCTAGGCTATATACGGCAACAATAGACTAATTTGAAACGAGCTGGTTTAGAGGGAGGTTGTAAGGCGGGCGCCTTTCAGGTATTTCTCAATTCATAGCATTGTGTCAATGTGTAGGTCTGACCCCTTTGCTTATTCGCCGGAGGCTTACGTCTTTGCCGAGGCTACGCCGCACAAGACGCCCGACATGAAGACTTTTTTGAGATGGGTTGTAAATGTCTTTTCCTTTGTGACTTCTGAGTTCGTCGATCCAGGTACGGTCTGACAGGGACTCGCCACTGCGATAAAAGGCTCGACCGATGAGGTGAGCGGCCACCGGGGCAGTCAGCAGCACCAGCACGATAACGGTGGCGGCCCGTAGGGAAATTCCCAGTTGCCGGTAATAGAGTGCTTCGGCGATGAGCAGCAGTCCGGTACCGAGGGTGCCCGCTTTGGTGGCTGCGTGCATGCGGGTCAGGGCGTCGGGCAGACGGACGACCCCCACGGATGCCACCAGGCAGAAGATACTTCCCAAGATCATGAGTATCCCTGTGAGATAATCAACCATTCCTTTGGTCTCCCTGTTTCTTCTCGGACTGTTTCCGCGAGGCCCGCGAGATGTAACGGGCCAGTGCTACGGTTCCCAAAAACGCGATACAGGCATAGGCAATGGCCACATCGAGGTAGCTGGTTTCCAGGGTATGAATGGATACAGTCACCAGAAAGGCCACCACCAGCATGGAGAGCAGGTCTAGCGCAATCACGCGGTCGGCAGCCGTGGGCCCCCTTGCCAGCCGCCAGAGCACCAGGAGCATGCCGACCAGGAGCATAGCCAGTGCGACCAGGCCGGCGAGATTGATAAAGCTGTTTGCAGGTATCATCTTCGCATAACCTCCAGAATGCGCCTTTCCAAGCCGTTCTTGATCCCCTCTTTGGCCTTCTCCACATCATCGAGAAACATCACGTGGACGAATAACGTTTTACGGTCTGCGGACAGATCAACGCTTAAAGTGCCCGGGGTGAGCGAAATCAGGTTAGCCACGACAAAAATTTCCAGGTCTGTTTCAGCTGTGAGCGGAACGCCGATGATCCCGGGCCGGTTTATTTGTCTGGGGGTGATGACATCCCACAGCACGCGCAAATTAGAGATCACCAACTCCTTGAGAAAATAGGCCACAAGATTAATGGTTTTAGGTAATGTCACGAAATAGTGCGTGTTCTGGTACAAGGGTTTAGAAAGCCAGAGGGCGGCATAACCCAGCCCAAAGCCGGCCAGAAAAACACCAATGCTGTCGCTGCCCAGCAGGATCGTAAACAGGCCGGCAAACAGGAGGTTGAGGATCAGTAAGCTCATGGTTGCCCTCCCAATACCGCACTGATGTAAAGGTGGGGATCCATCAATTGTCCGGCGGCTACCATGGAAAATTGAATCACGGGCTCCATGCAAAGCCCCATCAACACAGTCACCAAAGCCAGAGACAAGACCGGGGCGAGCATCCATGGGGACAGAGGACGGGCGATGGGCGAACTTTTTACCGCGGCCGGCACCGGCTTCCAGAATGCCTCGTTCCAGATCTTGATCATGGAAAAGACGGTCAGCAGGCCAACAGCTGCCGCCAGGATCGCCAGTGCGTACTGCTGGCTCTCCAGGCTGGCCTTGATGATCAACAGCTTGGCCCAGAATCCGGACAAAGGGGGGAAGCCGGCCAGGGCAAAGGCCGGAATGATAAAACCAACGGCCAGCAGCCCGTGGGTTTTGTAAAGTCCGCCAATCATTTTTAGGCTGAAGGACCCGCCGGTGTGCCTTATCAATCCGCTGACCAGGAAAAGGTTTGCTTTGACGATGATATGGTGGACCAAGTAGACAATGGCTCCGGCCAGCGCCAGGGGCGTAAACAGGGCCAGGCCCAGCACCATATACCCCACCTGACTAATGATATGAAAGGAGAGGATGCGACGTACGTCCATTTGGGATGCGGCCCCCACGACACCGAAGAGCATCGTCAGGGCCGCGACAACCAGCAGGGTCGCATGGGTGACCCCGGTGCTGGACGTAAAGACCAGGGTAAACATTCGAATCAGGGCATAGACGCCCACCTTGCTCAGCATGCCGGCAAAGAAGGCCGATACCGGCACCGGCAGCGTGTGATACGCGGCCGGCAGCCAGAAAAAAAGGGGAAAAAGGGCCGCCTTGATGCCGAATGCGACCATCAGCAACATGGCGGCAGCGGTAAGCAGAGCCGTGTTCTCCACTCCGGCGGCTTTGGCATGCAGATCGGCCATGTTCAAGGTACCGGTCATTCCATAGATTAGCCCGATGGCGGTAATGAAAAAAAGCGTGGCGATCAAGTTGACGGTAACATATTTCACGCCTCCGGTGATCCGGCCGGGGTTACGCCCCATGACCAGCAGCCCAAAAGAAGCCATTAGCATGACTTCGAACCAGACATAGAGGTTGAATAGGTCGCCGGTCAGAAAGGCCCCGCAAACAGCCGCGGTCAGCATCTGCATGAATGGGTAGAACCCGGCGCGCACCTGACCGGGATCGATGTCATGGCAGGCATAGGCCATCACGGCGGTATTGATGACGGCTGTGATCAACACCATGACCGCGCTCAGGTAATCGGCGACCAGACAAATACCGAAGGGTGCCGGCCAGCCCCCTACCCACAAAACCGCTATTTCATATTTCAACACCGAGGCCAGCAGCAGGAGGGCCAAGGCCAGATGCAGGATGGCCCCGGCCAGGGCAACCCCATGGGAACGGCGCTGGTTGTCCCGCAGGAGGGACAACGCCAAGGCTACAGCCATGGGCAGCACGATGGGAAGGGCCGGCAGGAAACTCATGACGGTCCCCCGCGGTGCGCTTGATCCTGGTCGGTGCATACTGGCTCTTGTTCAGCAGCCTCATTTAAAAAAGGCGCCGCGTCCACGTTCAAAGTCCCGGTCTGCGCATATGTCCGCAGCAACATGACCAACACGAAGGTGACCATGGCAAACCCAATGACGATGGCGGTCAGAATAAGAGCCTGAGGCAGGGCGTTGGACACCGCATGGGTCAAGCCGGTGCGATCTGGTGGAATCAGCGGCGGCTGTACGTGTCGCAACCGACCGGCCGTGAAGATCAGCAGGTTGACGGCATTACCGATAAGGGTGAACCCGAAGACGAACTTGACCAAAGAGCCGGAGAGCATCAGATACAGGGCCGCCGCAAACATCAGGCCGATCAGAAAGGCGAGCAGGGCTTCCATGTCAGCTCTCCTCCAGGGTCAGTAGAATTGCCAGAATAGCGCCTAACACAGCCAGAAAGACGCCGATATCGAAAAACAGCGGTGTCCCTATAGAGAGTTTCGGCCCCAGGTCCCACCACATGCCGGTGAGAAAGGGCCGGGACGCAAACACTGCAGGCAGGCCGGCGATGATGGCCAGGCTCAGCCCTGTGAAGGCTATGGTTGCGGGCCGCACCCGAACCGCACGGTGAACCTTGCCCGGCCCCTCGGCAATGGCAAACAGGGCAAAGCCCGTGCCGGCTACCAACGCAGCGATAAAACCGCCGCCGGGCTCGTGGTGCCCGCGGAGCAGCAGATAGACCGCAAATACCAGAATCAGTCCCACCATCAAGCGCGTGGCGGTTTTCAGGATGAGGGATTGCACGGATCACGCTCCTTGGGTTTTCGAAGCAGGGCGATACCCGCCCAGGCCGCAAGTACGACGACAGTAATTTCACCCAGGGTATCCAGGGCCCTGAAGTCGACCAGAATGACATTGACGATGTTGCGGCCGTGGGCCGCCAGATAGCTTTGGGATTCAAAGTAAGCGGTCAGGCTGCGATCCAGAGGGGACCGTCCGACACTCAGCAGCATCGCGGTGACCAGGAAACCCACGGCAACGCAGAGGCCGGCCCGCAGGATACGACGCGGCAGCGGCTTTTTTTTCTCACGGTCCAGGGCGGGCAGCCGCGGCAAAACCAAGGAGACGATAATCACGGTAAGCGTCTCCACCATGAGTTGCGTCAGGGCCAGGTCAGGCGCTCCGAATACCAGAAAGATCAGGGCCACGCCCGCTCCCACACCGCCCAAACCGCAAATGGCGGCCAGACGCCTTTTGGCAGTCAGCACAATGACGGTAGCAGCTAAAATCAGCACAACCAGACCCACGGCTACAATGGGGCCGTCCAGTGCCGGTAGGCCAAGAGCGGGTTTAGCGCTGCCGAACCAGGGCCATCCCACGGCGACTGCCATACAAAACACGATGACCGCCAGGTAATTGGTCAAGGAACCGTTTTGCAGAGCGCCGGTCACCGTATCCGCTGTGCGCATGAACATGTCGAGGCCGAATTGATAGGTGCGCTGGGAAGTGACCGGCAACCGCTGCCTCAGCGTACCGACCCAGACACGCAGGTGGTGCCGTTTCATATAGATCAGTCCGCCCAGCGTCAAAGTGATGAAGCTGAGCAAGAGCGGTGTATTGAATCCGTAAAAGAGTTTCAGGCGGATCTCCTCTCGGGCCGGGTGAAAGGCCAGCACGGCGGGCTGGACCAGGTTGGCGGAAACCCACCAGGGGATGATGCCGAACAAAATGGTCAGGCCGCCCATGATGCTGGGACCCAGCCGCATCGTCCAGGGCACTTCGCGAACCGCCGCCAGGGCTTTCGGGCGCCGGCCGAAAAACACGTCAAGCATGATGGTCCCGGCTACACCGGTCATCAACGCGTTGGAAAGCAGGGCAATCGTGGTGGCAAAACCGGGATAGACCGTTTCGGTCAGCGCCCCCTTGTACATGATCTCCTTGCCGATAAAACCGAAAAACAACGGAAAACCGGCCATGGACATGGTTGCGGCGGCCACGGCCAGGGCGGTCAGGGGCATGGCGCGCCAGAGTCCGCCAAGGCGATCCAGCAGGCGGGTGCCGGTTTCGTGGTCGATGCTGCCGGCAGCCAGAAAGAGGGAGGCCTTGTAGAGTGCGTGGACGAGCAGAAAGGTGGTGGCTGCCGTGAGGGTCGGTGTTGTTTGGCCGCCGAGGAACATGGTCAGGATTCCCAAAGCCATCATGG
>Ga0126335_1000025_pt1 | contig 67011 bp, 59 predicted proteins | sample OlaspJWI45metaG_FD_108409 | JGI IMG/M metagenome (GOLD analysis project Ga0126335, IMG submission 108409) | Marine gutless worms symbiont microbial communities from Oahu, Hawaii - Olavius sp. 1 OAHU.JWI-45 metaG | ecosystem: Host-associated > Annelida > Digestive system > Unclassified | place... | reverse complement strand
GTTTTACCATCTGGGTACCTCCTGTTTTTGGTTTTAGTTGGTCCTAAACCCAATTATTACAGGGGACCCAGATGGTTTTTCAATTATTATTTTCTAATTCATGCAAGATCGAGGTAATAGATCCAGTATACGTGTATCGTCAACGAGTCGGTTCGCTTGTAATTTTCCGAGAACAGAAACCGCGATAGCCCGGACTGAATCATCCGGATCGTTCTTCACACAGCCGATAAATGGTTCTGCCGCCCTGACATCACCCGTTTCTGCCAAAGCCCGGGCCGCAGAGACGCGAACCCGATTTGAAAAATCATGCTGCATGGCTTTTACTATCGAGTTGAACGAATCGGGATCATTGAATTTGACCAGGTTTTCAATGGCCACACGTCGGTTCCATTCAGGGTATATCTGGGGACTGTCAATGATATGAACCAATGGTTTGACGGCGCTTTTGTTCTTCAACATTCCAAGTGTTTTAATGGCATCATTGCGAATCGACGGATCCGGATCCGTGACGGCAACAGCGATCAATGGATCTACTGCACGGTCACAAATTAATTTACCTAAACTGCCAATCGCCAGACGACGGGTGCTTTGATGTTGAAATGGCTTTAAGGCCGAAATGATGATTTCTACACTTCTGTTATCTTCAAATAGCGTCAATGCTTTAATGGCCCTGTTGCGTTTGTCGGTTGTTTCATTATGCAGTGCATACGCCAATGGTCTCAGGCACCTTGCATCCTGCAACCTGCCAAGCACACAGGCGGTTTCGAACCAAGCTGGCGTATTTAATTGATCCACCAGCGTGTCAATTGCACGCTGGTTACCGATATCGCCGAGGGCCGCGCAGGCAGTAGCTTTGCGGCTATAAGTCACATGGCTGTCGGCAAGCATATCGATTAGTGCGTCCAGCGCCTGTTCATGGCCGAGTTTTCCGAGTGCTATGGCTGCATGCTGGCGTATGTCATCTCGCGGGTCATTCAGCCTTTCGAGCAATCGATTTACCGCGTAGTCAAGGCATGTTTCTGATACGGCACACATTGCTTGATGCTGTATATCCGTATGTGTCCCATCGAAATTGACTTCCGCTCCGGTGCGGTCATAGACGGCAAAGGCGAAAATGCCCTCCTCATTTTGAACGTAAGATAAATTGCCCGGTGAATCGCCCACAATGACCGGTGCTCCCGTATATGGGTTGTGTATTCCGGGATACTCTCCTTTAAAAAAAGTGTTGATTTCTTCAATCGAAAGGGATGGGAAATCAGGGTCGGACAACAAGCTTGAGCAGCCAGAAGTAAATCGATCCCATTCATACCGGGACTGATCGAAGATACGCACTGACACCTTGTCTTTTGTCAGAAAATAAATCATAGGCACGGCGGTTAAACCGATTAGCAGCAGGCTCGCAATCGTTCTGTAGCGGGATCCGAACAAAATCCTTGCCGGCAAAAAGGAACTGCGGGTGGACAGGTCGCAACCATAAGCCAACCACAAAAAGGGTATCAGAGGTAAAAACACAAGGAAAAAACTGTTTTTTACCGCCCGGGTTTGACTGACCTTTTTAACACGGAAAGGTGTGGGGGCAACAAAATCGAAAACGGTGTCCTTTCTCATATCAGCGGGTGTGAGTTCTCCGGCCAGTTTGGTAACCACACAGCCGTCCCACATAATTTCAGCGGCCGCTTTGTGGCCAATCGTATCCTTGTCTGCACCGTTTCGATAGCCGCCTCTGCCCCTTATGAACTTCGGGCTGCCAAGAACATCCACGCCCTTGAATTGAAATCTGATATCGTCGTATTCGATCTTGTCGTTTATCCAGATGTTGACCGCCTCTCTGTTGATAATTTCAGTAAATGTATTGCAGTATTCTTTTATTAATTTGTTGTGTGCCGGGAGAGCCTCTTGGGCGGCTACGACATACAGATCCAACTGCAGCCTGGATGCTGCAAGGGCGGTCAGACGCATGGGGTAAACCGGTTTTTCAACTGGAAACTGCAGGAGAATCGGATGGGGAGTGGCCGCGCCATCCCGGTCGTCGCGATCCAGCTTGGCCACGAAAAACCGCCAACCTTCTCTGATGTAATCATCCACTGCCGGGAGCGCTTTTGCGGACAAAACACTAAATTCATTTTTTATGAGCCAGTTGTCGATATCTTCTGCTGAATCGGCGGCTATCACGGCAGTATCATAAACCCCGACCATTTGGCTCTGAATAACATTCACAGCGGAAAGGCTTTTGGTCTGTGGACCGCCTCGGTAGGAAATAAAATTTGGAATTGCAATCACCGCCAGTATGGCAAAAAGTATCGAAGCGATGACAAATCCTTTGGCAAGCCCATTTTTTATTTTTCCAAGAATTATCACCATAAGATAGAAAACTTTGAAAATTCGGGGCTAAAAACAAAAAAACCGCATCACCATTTGCAGGCAATCCGGTTTGTCATTTCATATGCGATGGCAACCCGGCTGCCTCGCAAGAGACCCGTGGCTTTCCGACCCTGCCTCACGACAGGTGTGGCTTTTTCAATCTGTATCGTTTGAATATTAGAATAGTGGTTTTTGGCGGGAAAATCAATACAATAATGGTTTAATTTATAATGAAATTAATTAGTTACAAACTTTACGCGAATGTTCTTGAAAACAACATGGAATGAAGTGGAAAAGTTTGTAAAAATGTGTAAACCAAAATCGAATGAATTGCCTCTATTGTGGTTTATTCTTACTTCTTTTTAATTTTCTTGCAAGAATCAGGTCTTGGTAAAAAACCTGTTTACCCATCTACTCGGTTATACGCCAGTATTTCAGGATTTATCCAGGTCTGGATTATTTTTCAGGCTGACCCGCACAGATTCGTACACGGCCATGGAAATGATGATGGCCCCGCCGCCCAGCACGCGGGCTGAAGGAAATTCCGAAAGAACCGCCATTGCCAGGAGGATGCTGTAAAGGGGGTGCAGGCAGGCGATGAGGCTGAATGTGGTGGCGGTCAGGTTCCGCAGGCTGGCCACGATGAGCACATGGGGCAGGGCGGTAAAAAAGATACCCAGTACAACCAGCAGAATTAAGCGGTTGTCCTGCAGGAGGCCGGCGGCCGGTGTCGCCAGCGGAACAAGCAAAACACACGTGACCAGCATCTGGTAGCACATGGCCAGCGAGCCGGAAATATGGCTCAATTTTTTTCGAACCAGAATGTTGCGAACCGAAAACAGCCCGGCAGAGATCAGCCCCCACATAACGCCTATGGCAATCGGATTGGACGGGCGGATATCCGGGGTAATCAGAACAATACCGGCAAACACGATCAGGGCGGGTATTAGATTCCGCGTCCGGGGCCGCTTCTTTTCTGCCAGGGGTTCCAGTATGGCCGTTATGACTGGAAAGGTATAAAGTGACAGGATGCCGATGGCCACCGAAGAGATCTGGATCGCATGAAACAAAGCCACCCAGTGCAGGCCCAGAAGCGCACCGGCCGCAATCATCAGGATGGTTTCGGATCTTCCGGAAAGCCGGAATCCGGTTTTGGTAAACTTGATGAAAACAGCCAGGGCCAAAACTCCGGCTACAGATCGATAAAATGTGATGGCATGGGCCGGAAGCGATATCAATTTGGCAAAAAGCGTTGTGCCGCCCAGAAGGAGCACCGCCGTATTGAGTTGAACCAGGCTTTTGGTGACCGGATGCATGCAATCTGGCCTTTTGGAGGTACCGTTGGTTATTCCAATTCCGGATCGTTTTCAAGCAGATCCGGAATTTTATCCGGTTTACGATTTTTATATTTTTTCAGCAGAGCGGTATACAGGGGCAGATCAAATGGTTCCTGGAATTTAAAGACACGGTAGAGCAGTTGTGTGAGAATCAGCCCCAGCAGGTGCAGGGCCTCGTGGTGGGCACATTTTTTATTACGCATGGCATTGTAAAATTGAAACGCTTCGATCGGATCCCGGTCCTCGATCTGTTTTTCGACGATGGCATGCAGTGTGATGTGTAAAAATGGATCAACTTCGGTTTCCGGATCGAAAATATGGTCAGCCGTCAGATCGGCCACCGAATACTGGTTGAAAAACGTATCTTCGTGTTCCTGCATGATCTGGGCAATTCTCAGCTCTTCGGGTGAGAGATCCGCCAGATCATCGTTTTGGACACACTGCCAGAGCCGATGCATGCGTTCGCGGTTCAACTGGCGCAGTTGCCCGAGCGCGTCGTCATCGAGCCAATCTTCGTCTTCGTCTTCGTCTTCTGCGCCGGCACCAAAGGTATCTTCCCAGCGTTCTTCCGGATCATCAAAAAGCACCTCTGCCGGTGAAAAATATTCCGGGTCGAACCCCTCGCCGATCCAGTCGCTCCAGTATTCGTAATCATCATCGTCCGGGTGGTCGACCATTTCAAGCAGTTGTTCGTAGCCGGGTATTCCGCCGCTGTCTTCCGGCGGACAGGCACGCCGGCCGTCCACACAGAGCGGATATTCAGTTGCATCGTCACGGGGCTTGATGTCTTCCATCCGGACCTGGTGTACCCAGTTGTCGCCAAAGTCATAGATATATGTGGCCCCGGTATTTTTATAAGAAAAGTGATCGGCCAGATGAACTTCCCAGTCCGGTCGCGGCCCTGCGTTTTCGTCAAAATTATCGAAGGGTGTTCCGATTGTTTCCCGTCGTCCGCTATCCGGGTTAACAATTTCAAATGAGTGCATATGGGCATCTTCCCAGCCCATGGCGTCCTGAATGGCGACATGCAGGTCCCAGAAAGTATAGTTGACCGGTACCTGAATGCGGCGCCAGATCTCCGGGGTTACATCCGAAAGGAATACTTTAAACTGAAATACCTCCGCGTAGTCATCCGACACGGGTACGGGTCCGGTGAACAGCGATCGCTCAGTCGCAGGTTGTGCCGACATTTCCAGCAGCGGTTCATCCATTTCATCCACCGTGGCCAGGGTATCGCGAAGCAGATCAAAGTCTTCCATGGAAATCAGGGCCGCCTGGTTACCGTTTTTATTCCGGAAAATAACCGGCAGCGGATCGGCCTGAAGACGATCAATTAAAGAATCCAGGTCTCCGGCAGCAATGCGGGTGGAGAGAATGTCGCTTTTTCGAATCGATTTCATGTATGGTTCCTTGGTGCTTCTATTCGTAATTACGGTTACGTATTCGTAGTATTTTTTCGCACCACAGAGAGGACACAGAGGATATTTTTCTTTTGTCCATCGGAAGACGGCGATGGGCAAATAACCAGTTCCTTCGTCAATACAAACAATACTTATCAGAACGTAGAATATTTTTATGCGCCAGCATCGCTGGTTTTTGTTTGCCGTCGCTCGGCACGGCGAAGCTTCCGGCGAAGACGGGTCTCCCGGCAAACAAAATAATGAATCTCTGTGCTCTCTGTGTCCTCAGTGGTGAAATTAAATTGAATGATAAAGGTTATACTAATGAGTCCGTTTTTGTTTAGACACAAGTTACCATCAAAAAGCTGTACCTGCGCCTTCATGAAAAGAATTTGTCTATATACTTATGGACTCCTTTGTAAGATATTCGATAAGCTTACGTCAAGTGTGCATTGGTGGCCAGCCGGCCTCAGTTCCAATTTTATTGACATGGGCCGGTATAGAAGTCTAATTAGGAATGGTTCAAAACCGGCAGATTGATAATCGAGCATAAAAACCGGGGATCCGATACATATGCATTCCAATAACACCGATGTCATTATCATCGGCGGCGGCATCATGGGCAGCAGCACGGCTTATTACCTGACCCGCATGGATCCGGCGCTTAAAACGATCATGGTCGAAAAGGATCCGGCCTACGAAAAAGCGTCGACCACCCTGTCCATGAGCAATGTGCGCGTTCAGTTCAGCCTGAGGGAAAATATTCAGATATCGCAGTACACGCTGGAAGTGTTTAAAACGTTTTCCAGAGACATGGCGGTTGCGGATAACTGTCCCAACATTCAATTCAAGCCGGAAGGCAACCTTTTTCTGGTTGCAGGTGGCAGCCGCAGTCAGGCCGAAAAGGCGCTGGCGCTTCAGCAGAAACTGGGTTGCCAGGTGCAATGGTGGTCGCCGGAAACGATAAAAGCCAGGTTTCCTTTGTACGATCCGACCGGTATGGCCGGTGGTACCTTCAGTGCCGCTGACGGTCATTTTGATGCCTATGCGGCCCTGATGGCTTACAGGGCCAAAGCCTGCAGCCAGGGGCTCACTTGCCTCCACGACGAGGTGGTCGCAATCGAGACAGACGGTCGCAGGGTAAACGGCGTGCGGTTACAATCAGGCGGTATGCTGCCGGCCGGCATGGTCGTTAATTGTGCCGGTGCCTGGGCTGCCCGGGTGGCTGCCAGTGCCGATGTATCGTTGCCGGTCGTGCCGATCAAACGTCAGGTGTTTGCGGTGTCACCGGCAGTCAAACCGGACATACCGTTGCCCCTGACTGTCCTGCCTTCCGGTCTTTATTTCCGCACCGAAACCGGCGGATTGATTCTGCTGGGCAAATCGTTTGACAAAGATCCGCAAGGATATGATTTTTCCTGGGACGATAAACGGTTTTTGGAGATTCTTTGGCCCGAACTGGCCGAATTCGTTCCGGCTTTTGACACCATGAAATTGTTACGCGGCTGGGCCGGGCTGTATGCCGTCAACACGCTGGACGGCAACGCCATATTGGGGCAGTGGCCCGAACTGGACGGGTTTTATCTGGCCAACGGGTTTTCCGGACACGGCCTGCAGCAGGCCCCGGCGGTCGGCCGCTACATGGCCGAATCGATTCTGGGAAAGTCACACGCCCTGGATCTTTCGATATTCAGTCCCGATCGGGTACTGGCCAACAGGCCGCTGAGCGAAGGCGGCCTCGTCTAGCCCGAACGTTGCATGAAATCTTTTCAGCAAGTGGTTTAAAGGAAGAAATTTTCTAATTTTACCCTTAAATTCGAGGTGATCAGCCAGTGTGCGATTTGTTACCCGCAACAACTGCATAAAAAGCTGAAAATATTTCACCCTTCAGGCCAAACGGAGGTTTCAATGGCCGGCGTTATTCGAGGTTTGCGGTCCCGCAGGACAGCTTCACCTCGAAATGCCTTGTCCATGAAAACCTCGGTTTGGTTCAACATCCGGGCAAGTTTCTATCCAGAAAAGGCATCTGCTGGCGGCTGTCTTACGACTTCGCCTAAAGGCTTCGACGGCACACGCGCCTTTTTGCAATCTTCGACCCAGTAGCCTGCGCTTGCTGACCCAGAACAGCGATGCCGTAAGTTGACAAAAAGACTGCGGCCTCAGCCTGAACCAAAATCGTGTGGCCTATTGAAGGAAAATCATTGCCTCGTTTAAAAGGCGATAATGTCGCTGAATCGAGTATCGCAAAGTTAGCTGCCGACAAAGCCGGTGTCGGCATGGTGTTGGGCGGGGCCGTGCTGATCAGTTTGGTGAAATCAAATTGTCGCTAGCATTTCAATAAACACTACGTTACTGTATTTGTGAAGCCATGTACCCGGGGCGCGCAGGCCTTCGACATAACCCAAACCCGGTGGCTTTTTAACGCCCGACATCGATATTCAACTTGACAGCTATCTCATTCCCTGTTAATGGTCCGACCATTTGGATAGCTACATTATAGCCGATCCGGTTTGCACATTGTCGCAAGGTGAAGCGGCGTTTTAATCATTATTTTTTCAGATCCCTGCAGGTCCAATGAAACCGATATTTCGCGCAGCCAGGCAGAGCAGAATATTTCAGGATGTGGTCGCACAGATCCAGGAAGCCATCATTGATGGCCGGCTTACAGCCGGGGACAAGCTGCCGGCCGAGCGCGAATTGAAAGAGATGCTGCAAACCAGCCGCAGCACCTTGCGTGAAGCCCTGCGGGTGTTGGAGCAGAAAGGATTGATCGAAATCAAGCTCGGCACGGGTGGTGGTGCCGTGGTTCGAAGCCTCACCTCCGACCAGGTGGCCGAAAGTCTGGACCTGCTGATCCGCTCACAGAAAGTTTCCCTGAACCATCTGGCGGAATTCAGGGAAAGTATCGAGGGCAATGTCGTTGCCCTGGCGGCCGAGAGAATTTGCCGGGAGGATGTCGAGCAGCTGAATCAGCTGTTGGATCAGGCCGGAAACTGTGTCGAGCACGGTACGGACGAACTCAAAGAGTTTTTGCGGGTCGACAGGGAGTTGCACATGCTGCTGGCCAAGATTACCCGTAATCCGGTTTACATATCTATCTTAATAACGGTTCACGACAATATCCACCGTTATTACGAGCGGATTCTCACAATGGAGGATCGCGAAATGCGGGAAAACTACATCGATCTATGCGAAATCGTGCAGGCCGTATCGCAGGGGCAGACTGAAAAGGCGCGCAAACTGGCCCAATCCCATGTCTGGCGGTTTACCAGCTACATGAATCGGCAGGCGCACACAATTGCCCCTGGTGCAGGTTGAACCTTGATGCAATCCGGTATGCGTCTAATCCGGTTGACAGATTCGGCCGGCCGATTATATACGTAAATTTTTACCTTGTTTTGCAATGGGAAGAAATTCAATTCTCACTATATTAAACGAATGCGGCAAAAGTTGGGAGCGACCAAATTTGAGGAGTCGCTGCACGCCATCGGTTTCGATTATAATTACGAGAAAATATAGGATTTTTTATATTGGATTTTGGATGGTTGAATTCTGTCGTTTTCAAATTTCAACCAATAGACAGCGCTTCAGCGCTACCTTAATTTTAGGCACTTAAGGGCACTTTAGCTCACTTTAGGCACTTTTTGGCCCAATATCGGCCCGTCGCCACAAATCGTAAATTTGGCCTTAATCAGTATTTTGTCAGAAGGTTCCATATGGAAGAACTCAAACTAAAGAAAGTATCGAAACGCTTTGGCGGGCTGCTGGCAGTCAATGAGCTGGATCTTGAAGTTCCCAAAAATAGGATTCTCAGCTTGATTGGCCCCAACGGTGCCGGCAAGACGACCGTGTTCAATATGATAACGGGCGTATATCCGCCGAGTGCCGGCGATATTGTTTTTCATGGAAACAGATTGAACAACCTGCGCAGTAACCGGATTATCGCTCAGGGCATCGCCCGTACATTTCAGAACATCCGCCTGTTTAAGTCGATGACCGTATTGGAAAACGTTCAGGTCGGTATGCACTGTCGAACTCGCAGCGGGCCTTTTAGAGCTTTGTTTAACACATCGTTCCAAAAACGCGAAGAAGCGGAAATTAGCGCCAAATCACTGGAGATCCTCGATTTCATGGGGCTGGCCGAGCACCGTAACGAATATGCCTCAAATCTGTCTTATGGCGGTCAACGGCGATTGGAAATCGCGCGGGCGCTCGCCACCCAGCCCGAGATCCTGTTGCTGGATGAACCGGCGGCGGGCATGAATCCCAGTGAAACGGCCGATCTGATGGATTTGATTTTAAAACTGCGCGATACCGGATTGACGATTTTCCTGGTTGAGCACGACATGAAACTTGTGATGGGTATTTCCGAAATCGTTATCGTGCTCGATTACGGGCAGAAAATAGCAGAGGGGACCCCGAAGGAGATCCAGCAAAATGATACGGTCATCGAAGCCTATCTGGGAACCGGAGGGATCAGTCGAAACTAATTTTCATCCCGGATCTGGCACGATTCGTCAAATAATTGGTGGGCCAATAATGGCCGAACCACAGAGGTCACAGAAGATTGATTATATGCATCTTTCTGAGCTCTTTGCCTGCCAGGCATAGCCCTGGCGGCGCCTGATGTTTGCGGTGGCAACAGATTGAGTTACCGCATCACCGGTTGCATGTACTTTGGAAGTCATTGCACATGCGAATCTATCGTCTGGAGTCAAATTGGTTGCTCATTAATACTAAGCTAAAGTAGGAGGTACATGGATGAAAAAAGTTGCTGTTATTCTACTGTGTTTGATACTGGTGGTTGGTTTTCACAGCGCCGGTCTGGCCAAAACCCTTAAAATTGGAACCCTGAGCCCCTTAACGGGACCGTATGCCCAGGATGGAACCGATATTCTGCAGGGCGTTAAAACAGCTGTCACGGTCTTCCAGGAGACGAGCGGAATACCGGGCACCAAGAAAATTGAAGTGTTTCCGGGCGACAGCGCCTGTGACGGCGGCAAGGCCACCCTGGCGGCCAACAAGCTGATCAACAGCGGTGTCAACGGCGTCATCGGCGCTTACTGCTCTTCGGCCACCATCCCGGCCTCCATTCCGTTGCATGATGCCGGAATCGTGCAGATCACGCCGGCCTCGACCCATACCGACGTGACCTCGCGCGGTTTCGAGCAAATTTTCAGAATGCCGCCGCGCGATGATGTACAGGCCTGGTCTTCGGTCAAGTTTTTCGAAGACGGTTTGAAGATCAAAACCGTGGCGCTGATCGACGATCGCCAGACCTATACCGTCGGCCTGACTGAAAACATCACCAATTTTATCGGTGAAAACGGGAAAATTGAAATTGTTGCCCATGAGCACATCACACCCGGTGACAAGGACTTTACCGCCGTGCTGACCAAGCTCAAACGCATCAGTCCGGACTTGATTTACATGGGCACCTATCAGCCCGAAGGCTCCCTGATGGTGCGCCAGATCAAGGGTCTGGGCATCACATCCAAGTTGCTGAGCGAGGATGCCGTCTACCATCCCAAGTTTCTGGAAGTCGGCGGTAAAGCGGCCGAAGGTACATTTCTGACGTTTGCCATGGCGCCCCAGAGCAAGGAACGCCAGGATTTTGAAAGAACCTACAAGGACATGTGGAAGGTGGACAGCATCGGTTCTTATGCTTACTACGCCTACGATGCGGCCATGATCTACATGAAAGCGGTAAAGATTGCCAAAACCACAGAAACGGCCTATGTTGCCGACATTCTGCGCAACACCACCTGGAGCGGAGTTAGCGGCAAGATCAAGTTTGATGAAAAAGGTGACCGCAAGCTGGCGCATGTCATCTGGATTGTCAAAGACGGCAAATTCGTCCCCTACTGGGATCCGTTGACAGGAAAATACTTCTAACATCAAATAGACCGCGATCCGGGGCAAAGGTTGCCCCGGATCGATGGCGCAACCTATTTCCGGTGCACCCGCATATGTCGTTACGGAATTTTTATAATTGGATGAAAACAAAGGGTATTATCGGGGCCTGAGTACTTGCCTCAAATATGGAATAATGGAATCGTGGAATGATGGAAGCGTGGGTTTTTAAAGGATATTGCCAAACATGAATTTTGGTAAAGTCACATTTTACAATTTTCACAATGCCTCAGTATCCTGCAACCCAATACTCCAATATTCCAGCATTCCATCGTTCCAACCGGGGCGAAGCCCTGATTTTCAGGACAGGTGGGTATGGACACAGGTTCGTTTCTTCTCCAGCAATTGATCAACGCCATATTTCTGGGCAGTATATTTTCATTGATCGCCCTGGGCTACACCATGGTGTACGGCATCATCGAACTGATAAATTTTGCCCACGGTGAAATGTTCACCGCCGGCTCTTTTATCGGTATCATCGTGCTGGCGGCCCTGCAGAAAATGGGTTTTGTGGACAGTCATTTCTGGGTGTCGATGGTGATCGTTTTCGCTCTGGCCATGGGCTACGTGGCTGTTCTGGGTGTCGCCATCGAACAGGCGGCCTACAAACCCTTGCGCAGTGCATCGCGCCTGGCGGCCCTGTTGAGCGCCCTGGGCATGTCGATCTTTCTTTCCAACGGCATGATGCTCAGTCAGGGCGTATCGGACCGGGCCTACCCCCCGGTACTCAGCTACGAGGGGCTTACGCTTCTGGATGCCCGCATATCCTACGGCCAGATCTTTATTATTCTGCTGTCGTTCGCGTTGATGGTGACCCTGTACCTGTTTGTCAAATCCTCCCGTCTGGGCAAAGCCATGCGGGCCACCGCCCAGAACCGCACCATGGCGCGGATGCTGGGCATCAATATCGACAATACGATCCGGGTGACTTTCATGATCGGGCCGGCACTGGGGGCAGCGGCCGGGGTAATGGTCGGTCTGTATTACGGATCGGTGCGTTTTGATATGGGGTTTATATATATGATCAAAGCCTTTGCGGCCGCTATTCTGGGTGGCATCGGATCGATACCCGGCGCCATGCTGGGGGGCATGATCATCGGTGGGGTCGAAGTTGCGTGGTCCGCCTTTCTGCCCAGTGAATGGAAAGACGTGACCACCTTCATCGTTCTTATTCTGGTGCTGTATTTTAAACCGAGCGGACTTCTCGGCGAGCATGTAGCCGAGACCAGGGTGTAGAATGGTTGATAACGATTTTAAAAAATTTATCATTTATTCCATTTTTCTGGCTATCCTGATCCTGCCCATGGTGGGTTTCAAGACCGCCGTTTTCGATGCGCCCCGGGCCTTTAGCGTCTGGGGGGTGTTTTCGGGATTTCTGGGCCTGGGGCTGCTGTTTAAAGCGCTGCGCAAAAGTCAGGCCTATCATCATTACAGCGACCCTTTGTCTCAGTGGCGCAGCCGCCTGGACCACAAAGCAGCTGCCATCCCCACCAAATTCTATCTGGCAGCGCTCATCGGGGTGGTTGCCGTTTTTCCCTTGCTGGCCAACAACTACATGATTGATGTCGGCATTACCTGCCTGATATATATCCTGCTCGGGTTGGGGCTGAACATCGTCGTGGGCCTGGCCGGTCTGCTGGATCTGGGTTATATTGCATTTTACGCAGTCGGGGCCTATACGTATTCGCTGCTGAACCTGAATTTCGGTCTGGGTTTCTGGACCTGTCTGCCCATCGGCGTTGTTCTGGGAGCCATTACCGGATGCATCATCGGCTATCCGACCTTGAAAATGCGTGGGGATTACCTGGCCATCGTTACCCTCGGTTTCGGTGAGATTATCCGCCTGGTGCTCAACAACTGGGACAAGTTGACCAAGGGCCCCAACGGTCTGATGGGAATGGCCAAGCCGGCCCTGATCTATCCCGGCTTTGTCGACGGTGACCTGACATGGTTGAGCTATCCGCTCAAGTCGTTGCATTCACTTTATTATCTGATATTCATTCTGGCCATTTTGACCATCATCGGAACCAATCGGCTGGACAAATCCCGTATCGGCCGGGCCTGGGTGGCGATCCGGGAAGATGAGGTGGCCGCCGAGCTTTCCGGGGTGCCCACAACCTGGCTCAAATTGCTGGCCTATGCCATGGGGGCTGCCTTTGCTTCGGTGGGCGGCGCATTTTTTGCCGCCAAGCTCAGTTACACCAATCCTAATTTTTTCATCTTCATGGAATCCTGCATCGTTTTGTGCATCGTGGTGCTGGGCGGCGTTGGCAGTATTCCCGGGATTGTTCTGGCCGCGGTTGTTTTGATATCTGTTCCGGAGTTTTTCCGGGAGCTGCAGGATTATCGCATGCTGGCCTTTGGCGGGGCCATGACCGCCATGATGGTATTGCGTCCGGCAGGGCTCATTCCGGCAACGCGCCGCAAACGGGAACTGGTTGAATCTGAAATACAGGAAAGCGAGAGTTGAGACGATGGCCGACGCCCAAGCATTGCTTGAACTCGAAGATGTTCATACCTACTATGGTAATATCCACGCCCTGAAAGGAATTTCCTGTACCATCGCCAAAGGCGAAATTGCCTGCCTGATCGGTGCCAACGGCGCCGGTAAATCGACCACGCTATTGACCGTCTCCGGGGTCCAGCATTCCAGGCGCGGTTCGATCCGATTTCAACAACAGCCGATCGGACATCTGCCGCCTGAAAAGGTGGCGGCCCTGGGCATCTCCCAGGCACCGGAAGGCCGCCAGATCTTTCCGCGCATGACAACCTTCGAGAACCTGCAAATGGGTGCTTTTCTGCGCAAAGATAAAGAGGGGGTCGCCAGGGACCTGGATTGGGTTTTCGGTCTTTTTCCGGTTCTCAAGGACCGCACCCGGCAGTTGGCCGGGACCCTCAGCGGTGGTGAGCAGCAGATGCTGGCTATCGGCCGGGCCCTGATGTCGCGGCCATCGCTGCTGCTGCTGGACGAGCCGTCCCTGGGGCTGGCTCCGAAACTGGTGGAAAAGATCTTTGAAACTGTCCTGGAGATCAACAAGACCGGGGTCACCATCTTTCTGGTGGAACAAAACGCCCACCTGGCATTGAGCATTTCCAGCAGTGGCTACGTGATGGAAACCGGTCGGATCGTGCTCAGTGATAAAGCCGGCGAGCTACTCGAAAACGAGCAGGTGAAAAAGGCCTATCTCGGAGAATAAGAAATACCGGCGCTTTTTTTGAATCGAACGACCTGCCCGATATGCGGATTTTTATTCTCGTATCCGCGTCCTCTCCATATTCGTTATTTTCGAATAAAGCCCGATGCCTGTTGTTCCATGCAGCCCAAGCACCGTCTGCCGGCTGTCTAAAGGACTTTTCTCAGCACTATCAACGTTTATAGTAGATGTCAAAAATGTGTTCCGTTATCGGAACGTTATTCTGACAAACGCTCTAATAGCGCAGTTCAGCCGATACCGTCTGTTATCCACAACAAGAACAATTAAATTCAATAGGATGGTGATCATGCAGCCAATCAACCAGATGGCCGAAAAAGCCGTGGCGCTGGCCGAAGCCTGGCAAAACAGGGCCAACGAGTTGCTGACTTCCGAGGAAAAAGAAATTCAGGATCAAATGTTGCGACTGTTGACCCACCCGATGGACAAGGTCGTGTTGACCAAGCTCATCGATCAGAGTTTTCGCTCCCACAATCCGGCCCGGGTGGCCGATCAGGTCAACAGTATTTTACGCCAGCACGGTGTACCCGACTTTTTCTCACGCGTCGATCGCCTCCTGATCCAGATGTTTCTCGGGCTTGGGCGGCATTTTCCCGCTCTGTCGGTTCCGAAGATGATCGAAAAAATGCGTAACAACAGCAGCCGGGCGATCATCGGCGGTGAGGATGAGGTGCTGCACGCTCACCTGCAAAAGCGCAAAAAGCAGGGTGTGCGCATGAACATCAATCATCTGGGCGAAGCCGTTCTGGGTGAAGGTGAAGCCCGGCATCGACTGGAAACCTATCTGGCGGATATGAAAAATCCGGCGGTGGAATACATTTCCGTTAAAATATCGACGATTTATTCCCAGATTCAGTCCCTGGCCTTCGAACACAGCGTGGACATCCTGGTGGAGCGCCTGATACGGCTGTATCGTGCCGCGGCTGACAATATCTTTGAACGCTTTGACGGTACCCGGGTACCCAAGTTCGTTAATCTGGACATGGAAGAATACCGAGACCTGGAAATCACGGTGGCAGCCTTCAAGCGGGCGCTGGAGCACGACGACTTGAAAAATTACTCGGCCGGCATCGTGCTGCAGGCCTATATTCCAGACGCTTACAACATTCAAAAATCATTGACCGAGTGGGCCAAAGCGCGCGTTGCCGCCGGCGGAAAGCCCATTAAGCTGCGAATTGTCAAAGGTGCCAATATGGAAATGGAGCAGGTCGAATCTTCCCTGCAGAACTGGCCCCTGGCACCCTTTGACAACAAGCTGGATGTGGACGCCAATTACCGGCGCATGGTCATCTACGGCATGCAGCCGGATAATATCCGGGCCGTCAATCTGGGGATCGCCTCTCACAACCTGTTTGAACTGGCTTTTGCCTATGTCCTGGGGCAGCAAAACCAGGTGGCCGATGGCTTTTATTTCGAGATGCTGGAAGGCATGGCCGATCATGTGCGCCGGGCGCTGTGTGAAGAAGCCGGAGATGTGCTGCTCTATGCCCCGGTGGCCACCCGGGACGAATTTATCAACGCCATCGCCTATCTGGTAAGGCGGCTGGACGAGAACACCGCCGATGAGAATTTTTTGCGTTACGCACCCAGGCTGAGTACCGATTCAAAAGCCTGGGCTTTTTTAAAAGCCCAATTTCTAAAGTCATTCGAAAATATCGACACCGCGGCCACAACCCCACACCGCATTCAGGATCGCAGCCGGGAAGTTTTCAAGGAAAAAACGGGGACCTTTTATGAAGGCGAATTTCGCAACGAACCGGACACCGACTGGTCCCTGGCCGCCAACCGCTTATGGGCGCAAGGCCTTCGCAGCGCATGGAAAAAAAGCCCGAATGATAAACCCCTGGAAATTCCACTGATCGTCGCGGCCCGGCAGATCTATTCGGATCGGGTAACCCGTGAGTGCTTCGATTCCTCCCAGTACCCCGATCCGGTCATCGTGGCCCGTTTCGCCCTGGCTGACGAAACCGATATTGAAAAAGCGGTGGCCGTTGCCAGGGCCGATCCGGACGGCTGGCGCCGAAAAAGCCTGGCCCAACGCCATGCGGTCCTTTCCCGTGTGGCCATGGAATTGCGGCGTGCGCGGGGCGACCTGGTCGGGGCTGCCGCCGCCAACACCGGCAAGGTTTTTGCGGAAGCGGATGTCGAGGTTTCCGAAGCCATCGATTTTGCCGAATATTATCCCTGGTCTGCCAAGGCCTTCGCCGATCCGGAAAATATATCGGCCCGCGGCAAAGGTGTGGGCTGTGTCATTTCACCCTGGAACTTTCCCATCGCCATTCCCTGCGGCGGCATCGCAGCCAGTCTGGCGGCCGGCAACACGGTTATTTTCAAACCGTCCTCGGATGCGGTGATTGTGGCCTGGGTGCTGTGCCAGTGCTTCTGGCGAGCCGGAATTTCGGAGAACACCCTTCAGTTCTTGCCCTGCGCGGGCGGCAGCACCGGCAGACAGTTGATCCGCCACCCGGACATTGATTACGTCATCCTGACCGGTGGTACCGAAACGGGTCTGGCAATGCTCAAAGAAAAACCGGATCTGTTTCTGGCCGCTGAGACCGGCGGGAAAAACGCGACCATCGTCACCGCCATGTCTGATCGGGACCAGGCCATTAAAAACGTGCTGCACTCGGCCTTCAGCAACTGCGGGCAGAAGTGTTCGGCCACCTCTTTGTTGATTCTGGAAAAAGAGGTTTATGAGGATGAAAATCTAAAAAAACAGTTCGTCGATGCGGCTAAAAGCTATACTACCGGGTCGGCCTGGGATTTTGAAAACAAAATGGGGCCGCTGATCAAACCCCCCGGTGGAGATTTGAAGCGGGGTATCGAACAGCTCGAACCGGGTGAGACCTGGGCCCTGGCACCGCGCAATCCGGATAACAACCCCTGCCTCTGGACCCCGGCCATTAAATGGCATGTGAGCCCCGGTTCGTTTACGCATACAACCGAACTTTTCGGGCCGGTACTGGGTGTCATGCAGGCTGAGAATCTGCAAGCGGCCATCGACCTTACCAATCAGACCGGATTCGGTTTGACCGCCGGTCTGGAAAGCCTGGACGGGCGTGAACAGAAAATTTGGAAAGAACAGATTCGCGCCGGCAACTTATACATCAATCGCGGTACCACCGGTGCCATCACCCTGCGCCAGCCTTTCGGCGGCATGGGCAAATCTGCACTGGGACCTGGAATCAAGGCCGGTGGTCCGAATTACGTGGCACAGTTTATGGATTATGAAGAAACGGGTTACCCCCTGACCGGGAGCATCCAAAAGACCTACCCATTGTTGCGTCTGGTCCAGGAGTGGCAGCGCAAGGTGGATTGGAAAGAGATGGCCCCGCACGCAGATGATCTGAAAAAAACCATTCGGGCTGTTAAAAGTTACCTGTTCCACTACGAGCAGGAATTTTCGCGCGCAAAGGATTACTTTCACCTGCGCGGTCAGGACAATATCCATCGTTACCTGCCGGCCGGCAGGATCATGGTGCGCCTGCATCCCGAAGACAGTCTGTTTGACACCCTGGCCCGAATTGCGGCGGTGCGCATAGCCGGATGCGAATTGAGCATCTCGGCCCCCCCGGGGCTCAGCAGTGCCGTGGTCGATTTTCTGCACGCCAAAGAGGGACGCCGACTTACTGGAGATGTGCTCCTGCAGACGGCTTCGGACCAGCAGGTTGCCGATACGCTGACGCAGGTGGCGCGCATCCGCTATGCCGCTCCGAACCGGGCCCCGGCAACTGTTCTCAAAGCAGCTGCGCAGAGCGGTTACTATATCGCCCGGGCACCGGTTCTGATGGAAGGCCGTATCGAACTGCTGCATTACCTGATCAATCAGAGCATCAGTGACAGTTATCACCGCTACGGCAATCTGGGGGAAAGAGGGATTGAAAAATAAAAAGATCGAACGTCGAACGTCCAATGAAAAAATGATATTTGTGAAAAAAGTCTGAAGTATCTTATTGGCATTTTTACGACGAAGGTCGGGCACCGAACGCTTAACACATATAATTGGCGTTTTATCTTTTCCCATTCAACATTCGATCCGCCGGCGGCGGACAAGTGCTTGCTCGCCTTCGGCGAGTTGGACGTTCGATGTTCAATTTTTTAATCATGGCACAGTCTCGCGCATTAAAAAAGAACGCCATGCTCATAGAGCCATTCCCGGCCATTTCCTGATCGGATCGGTTGAACGAACGATGTTCATGCCGGCTGCGGCAAAGCGCCGGTAGGCTTGATCAGCCTGCTGTGAATAGTCAATGATATCGGGGATGACGACCGGCGAAGCACAGTCTTCGAGCAAATAGATTTTTGTTGCCAGTTCCGGATCCACGCGGTCGATTTCACCCAGCAGATCCGCGATGGTCCAGGCAACGCAATGACTTTTAGCCTGCCCGGCGATCAGGATCCGATCATATTGGAACAATTTATCAATCAATCCGGCGTTTGCCGCTGCGACAGCATTCCCATCCGGATCCACCAGTACTTCCGGCCGGAGCACCGAATAGTTTTCGGTCAAAGGATTGCCGCCTTTGATCTGAAAATCCGGCTGGCTGATTCGGACCATGCTGTGGAAAAAGACGGCCTCTTCGACCGATGAAACCAGCGCGTGTCCGATACCGCCCAGCATGGCATGATAGGGCCAGATGGTCAGGTCGTATTTGCCGCTTGCTTTCAACTGGCGGGTGTAGTGACGCAGATAAATCTGTCCGTAGGTTGCGGCGATGTTCAATTGGGCAGCCAATTCAGAGTTGAAGCGCCATTTTCCCTTTTCGATATCTTCAACCGTAACCATGGTATACGGTGGCGGGTGCTCGCCGTTCGCATCAACCAGAAAGATGCTGTGAAAAATCTGCGCTGCCTGGTGCGTGTCCATTGTCAAGCCGATTTCAGTGATCACATCCAGATTTCGATACAAAAATTCGCACAAACGGCGATTGTCATCCACGGCGCCGCTACCCGATACACCACCGACATATAGTTCGTACCCGGGTATGCAAAACGTGTTCTGAACATCAACGAGCAGCAGAAATGTTCGTTTGCGATCCCGGGCAGCCGGCAAAATGCGGTGATCCCCGGCCCAGTTCCTGGCACCGGCGGCTATTTGCTGATACGCTACTTTCCAGACCCGGTCTACCTTCTGTGGATCAAAATGCGCCGGTATCGGCAATCCATGCAGACCCATTTTTCACCCTTTCCTTAACGTTTTTGAAATTGTATGCTATCAAAGTTATTTCAGGGGCCGGGGTGTATCACAGCGATTGGCCGCTGCATGAATAATCGGCGACTCCAGCGTGCAAACTCATACATAAGGGCTCGTAAAGAAAGAACAGAAATTATCCATAATTACAAGAGATTCGATGCTACTTGGTAGCTGTACACTATCGTAAACAATCATGCTCGGCGCTGTTCTTTCTTAACGCTCCCTAATGCATACAGACAGTGCACGCTTACGCTGCCGATCATTCATTCCGCTATCTATAAGGCCTAACTGGAAAAACTCCGCGACTCCTCAGTTAGTTGGAATCGAAATAGCGAGCGAAGCTTAAAACAGACCGAATTCGGCCCGGTGAATCCGGCCAGCGGCGGGACTGCAGGACGTGACGGAGCGCAGTGCTCGCTTCCAGGTGGGAATCTAAGCGGTTTTTACCAGAAATGCAATAAGGAAAAATGGAATCTAACACCCGGTTTTTAAAACGACATATCGATATCGGCCCACTATTTACAGACCTTTATGAACTCACCATGGCCGCGGCCTACATAAAAAGCCACCTTAACGAACGGGCCACCTTTTCCCTGTTCATCCGGGGATTCCCACACCGGCGCAATTACTACGTGGCGGCCGGTCTGGAGGATGTGCTGCTTGAACTGCAGAATCTGAGTTTTTCCGCCAGCGATCTGGCTTTTTTGAAAAGCACCGGATATTTCGATGACCAATTTCTGACCTACTTGAAAGATTTTCGTTTCAGCGGTGACATTCACGCCGTGCCTGAAGGCACCGTATTCTTTGCCGAAGAACCGATCCTGGAGGTAAGCGCGCCTTTAATCGAAGCGCAGGTGATCGAAACTTTCCTGCTCAACACGATCGGTTTTCAAACCCTGATTGCCACCAAAGCCGCCCGCTGCATCCATGCGGCCCGGGGGAGAACCCTGATCGATTTTTCGTTGCGCCGCACCCAGGGAATCGATGCGGGCATGAAGGTGGCCCGCAGCACGTATCTAACCGGTTTTGCGGCAACCAGCAACGTTCTGGCCGGCAAGGTATACGGCATTCCCATCTCCGGCACGATGGCCCACTCATTTGTGCAGGCCTTTCCGAACGAGCAGGCCGCGTTTCGTGCGTATGCGGCGGTCTTCCCGGAAAAATCGGTCTTTTTGATCGATACTTACGATACTCTGGAAGGCGCGCGCCAGGCTGTTCGAGTGGCTAAAGAAATGCGGACTGACGGCGCCGCTTTGATCGGTATCCGATTGGACAGTGGTGATATGGTCCGCCAGAGTCGTCAGGTGCGGCGGATTTTGGACCAGGCGGGCCTTTCGGATGTCAAGATATTTGCCAGCAGCGGTTTCGATGAATACAGCCTGGCACGCACCATCGATCAGGGTGCGGCCATCGATGCATTCGGGGTTGGCACCAAAGTGGGTGTATCGGCTGATGCACCCTATGTGGATATTGTTTATAAGCTTGTGCGTTATGCGGACAGAAATGTGCGTAAGCTGAGCCCGGGCAAGCAGACCCTGGCCGGTCAAAAACAGGTTTACCGCGTTTTGGATTCAGATGGTCGCTACAAGGCGGATTTCATCGGGATACGCCATGAGGACCCGCAGCCCGGTGTTCCGGTTTTAATATCGGTTATGCAAAATGGCCGTATCCTGGGCGAACTGCCTTCCCTTGATTCGATCACCAAAGTTTTCCGGAATAATTTCGAAAATTTAAAAGAGCAATTTAAAAAACTGGATAATGCCCGGGCATATCCGGTTCATATAACCGCGCAATTGGCAGAACTGCAAAATCTCACAAAAATGCCATAAATGTATTTTTAGATGATAAATTTGTCGCTTTTCACGGGCGCAGCAGGCGATGGTGGCGGCGTTTTTGGCGGATCATTTTCAACAGCTTTTCGGCTGCACGGATTTCGTCCGGGCACAAAATGCCGGCTGCTATCCATTTTTCCAGTGTTTCCGGCGGTATTTGCATGCCGTTGGCATAGTCTTCCAGCTGGTCTTCGCGCAGAAGATCGATGTCCACAGCAGCCTTAATGTCACGTCCGTTTACGCTATCCGGGTTGTAAGTCCGACCGGCATCGGGTGTTGGGCGGGCGGTAATTTCGGGGTAGGCATGGTCCCGGGCCGATTCGTACGGGAGAGGTTCGTTAAGATTTTGAGATGGTGCCGGATTCCGGGCGTCTGGATCCTCGTCGATTACCTCGACCAATGGCGTGGCATTGTCAGCGCGAAGCAGGTTTCGAAATTTCTTGATAATTGCTTTTATCTGGATGAACGATATTGTCATTTTTATGACACCCTCCGGATGCGTCCACATCCACTAAAATTAATATAATTACGAATTATGGCTTCGTATAGTTCGCCATCGATAATAATTTTAATTCACATTTCATGCCAGTCAATGCAAGTTCTTGCGGGAAAAATTACCCCCTCCCCCCGCCCAACGGTGACCGACCGCGATCAAGGACCATTGCCAGAGTTAGAGCGAATGTCAGAAATCTGTTCCGATTGACGTTGTTATAAAATCCCCCTGTCCCCCTTTGATCAAAGGGGGGATCCAGGAAAGCAGGTATTGGTCTCAATCACCGGTATTCACATAAAGCGATGCCGGCGGGTAAGCGTTCCCCCCTTTTCAAAATGGGGGGCCAGGGTGGATTTTCTACCGGTGCATATTCTTTTCAACCGGAACATAAGTATGACAACCACGATAAAGTCAGTTGGCTCCTTTTCGCATTACCCCCCCATTACTTGTATCAACAAACTTCATTAGATGTTCGGGCTAAAGCACTTCGGTAAAATGGTCGATAAAAAGTTAGACGCTAGTATGGCGGCATGGCGGAACTTGGAGAATCTGAATGTTTAAAGAAGGCATAATTTTTTTTGATACCCTGGGCTTTGGCTGGGTTGTGGAATGGGGTTTAATCCAGCAGATCTATCTGGAATACTGGAGTTGTGCGGCTCCGACAGAAGGTACCCGGCTGAGCGATCTGGACGAACCGCCCTATTTCACTCCCGGATGATGAGCCGAATCGAGCGCGCATTTGCCCCCATATTCAATTACACCCGGACTGTATTTTTTCGACTCGGCAGGGATAACCTAATATTCAAGGTTATCTTAAAATTGTCGATAAATAAGAGTATGGCGTGGCGACGCAATTCAACTTTGCACCTTACATGCAGCGCCAGTTTGAACACCAAACAACCGATTGGGAGAGGATAAAGTGGATTTAGCAACGGTTATCGGACTTGTCAGTGGTTCCGTATGTGTACTCATCGCCATTTTAATTGGTGGTTCCGCGGCTATTTTTATCAATTTACCCGGTCTGCTCATCGTTGTGGGGGGCACCCTGGCCACCTGTTTTATCAAATTTTCGATGCGCGATGTCATCAACACGATCAAAGTGGTGATGAAGGCCTTCCTGGTGAAATTAGACGCGCCTGATGAAATCATTTCCAGATTGGTCAATTTTTCCAAAGTTGCCAAAAAAGAGGGCCTGATTGCCCTGGAAAACCAGGATTCCGGTGACGGGTTTTCGGCCAAAGCCATCCGTTACCTTTCCGACGGCCTGGATGAGGGCTTGATTCAGGATATGCTGAATAAAGACATTCGCCTGACTGTTGAACGTCACCGTACCGGCCAGAGCATTTTCAAGGGAATGGGTTCCTCGGCACCTGCATTCGGCATGATCGGGACATTGATCGGCCTGGTGCAGATGCTGGCCAGCATGTCAGATCCGGCCAGCATCGGACCGGCGATGGCAGTGGCACTTTTAACCACGCTGTACGGTGCCCTTGTGGCAAACCTGATTTGCCTTCCCATTGCCGACAAGCTGGCCCTGCGCAGCCAGCAGGAAGAAGAGACCCGTCATATCATTCGGGAGGGTGCCATCGGCATCGCCCAGGGTATCTCACCGATGGTACTGGAAGAATCACTCAAAATCTATCTGGCTCCCAAAGACCGCGAAAAGGCGGATCAGGAAGATGAGGAAGAAAGTGACTGATGAGTGAGGAATTGAAAAGCAAAATAGTCAGACTGCAGGAGCAGCTGGATACCGCCGCACCGACCTGGGTCGTCACTTTTGGCGACCTGATGAGCCTGCTGCTGTGCTTTTTTGTTCTGTTGCTTTCGTTTTCCGAAATGGATCGGGCTAAATACAAGCAGGTGGCCGGCTCACTGGCAAAAGCCTTTGGTGTTCAGCGTAAAGTAAAAGCGTTTCAGGCCCCCAGGGGCATCAAGATGATTGCCAAGGACTTCGACCAGGAATTGATACCCACCCATCGCCGGGAGGAATTTGTGGCCATGCAAAAACGGCGCGAAATGGGTCGCAATTTAAAAGAATCGGTGGAAAACAACTTTAAAGGTATGCGGGATCTGATCCAGATCGATGTGGGTGACAATGAAGTGACCATCCGATTGATGGGGGAAACCGCATTTGATTCGGGCAAAGCCGAAATCAAAAAACAGATGATACCGCTGCTTTTGCAAATCGGCACCGCGCTGAACGATACCGAAGGAGATATCGTTATTTCCGGCCATACGGACAATGTGCCCATCCGGGGCGGTAAATATTCTTCCAACCTTCAGCTTTCGATTTCCCGGGCCGCCACGGTGGCCGAATTTTTGTTAAAACGGACCGGCATCGACCCCCAACGTGTATCCACCATGGGATTTGGCAAGTACCGTCCCCTCGATGCCAATGAGTCCCCGGACGGCCGCAAGCGCAACCGGCGGGTCGAGATCATCCTGCGGGCGCCGGAAGAAGACCAACCCCAAAGCCAGCCCTCAAAACCGGTATCCGGCCAGGACAAATCCGCTGCGAAACCGAACCTGTTTTTCAAGAAATAAAAAACCCGGCTCCTCTGGAGCCGGGTTTTCAGGTTAAAAGTACCAGGACAGACCGAAGGTGGTGGACCATTCGCTCAAAGTGGATTCCAGAGTGAGAAAATTACCTGCGGAAGTTTCCGTGAACTTTTCTTCGGGCGAATACATGGCCGAGAGATTCAAAATGATACTGTCGGTGATGTTGTAACCAAAACCGCCGGTGATGTGGTGCTCGGCCAGGGCCGGAAAACCGACCACCCGCAGGGTTTCAAAATTCCCGGTCGGAACGGGGGTACCCTGCACATCGGTCGTGCCGGCGGGATCGAATCCGCTGTTGTCTTTCAGCGGTGTTTTGCCGTAATTGTATCCGAGCCGGAAAGCCCATTTGTCGAGCGGTCGCCATTGGCCGCCGATGGTAAACACCCACTGGGCCTCCCAGTCAAAATCACCGTAGCCGTCCGCGTTTTTCCAGTCATACCACTTGGTATTCAACTCGAACAGCCAGGCCGTATTGGGCTGGAAGGAAACCCCCAATTTTACCGTCTGGGGTGATGCGATTTTCAGATCATCGAATGTTCCGTCACCATTCAGGTCGGCCACATTTTCGTGGGTAACGCTTTCCGGGGTGGTGTAGGAGGCGCCGATGTTGAATCTGCCCAGATTGTAAAGAATGCCTAGCTGGGCGCCGAGGCCGTAATTGTGGGCGCTGCCCTGGCCCAGGTCCAGGTTCTGCCAGACCACTTCCACCGAAAGACCCAGGGACAGCTGGGGTGTGACCAGCCAGGCGATATTGGGGGCAAACTTCATGGTCTGAAGCTGGGTGTACAGAATAGGTTGAGTGCTGTCGGGTGAGATCGGGGTTGTCTTGTAATCGGCACCCAGGCCGGAAACGCCGAACATGCCGATGCCAAAGCGCCAGCGTTCATTGATGGGGGTGGTGATGCCGACCGCCGGCACCATAAAAGGGTTCAACTGGCTTTCACCTTCGAGGGTAATCGAAGCTGGCGGCGGCGCCGGGTTGGGCTGGGTGATTTTCCCGTTTACGGTGGGGTTGAAAAACGTACCCGCAAAATCGACCGAAGAGCCCGGGCAGTAAGGACCGAAACACGCGGCGGCCGGGTTGCCAAAAATGGCGCTGATGGCATCCTGGGGCGCTGCCACACCACCGCCGCCCATGGCCCGCGATATCGGCCCGATGCCGATCAGATTGGTGCCGTTGGTTGCCATGGCCGCCGGCACCAGCATAAGACAGACGATAAAGACGAATGCAGCTATTTTGTGTATACGCATCTTTTCCTCCTTAGAAACAGATTTAAACAACTGTAGGCCAGGTATTCCTTGCAGCTGCGGGCATCACCTCCTTTTGGATTTCAATTCACCACTCCATTTTGTGTCTAAATTTAAACATGACCGCCAGAGGAAGACATCATAGCCGGTTCCGCTATACTCTGATTCTTTACCAGTGCGTCGGCCACCATGGATGAGAGAAACTGGACCTCGCAGCCCATCTGGTAGTGGTCGTTCAGGTTGCTCAGCTGGGTATGGCAGTTTTCACAGGCCGTCGCCAGGATCACAGCGCCGGTGGCTTTGATCTGATCGACTTTGACCCGGGCCGATTTCATTCGAAAATCGAGCGTCTCTTCTCCCAGGGCTACCAGGCCGCCGCCACCGCCGCAGCACCAATTGTAGTGTGGTTCGGGGCTCATCTCCCTGAAATCGCCGGTCAGATGACTCAAAATATAGCGCGGTGCATCGAACACACCGGCATTGCGGGCAATCTGGCAGGGATCGTGGTAGGTAACCGCCTTGCCGGGGTCGATTTTTTTGACCCTGATCCGCCCTTCACGAATATAGCGGGCATGAACCTCGGTGATGGTCGATACTTTGAACGGCTGGCGGCCGGAAAGCTGTTTCATCACCCGAAAGGCGGTGCCGCATTCGCAGACACAGACTTCTTTGACCTTCAGACGGATGGCTTCATTGATGATACGGTCCAGAATCAGCCTGGTTTTGGTCGGATCGCCGACAAATGCACCGAAGTTGACGGCTTCAAAAAAACTCAACGTCCAGTTTTCCCCGGCCGCGTTGAACACGGCCGCGGCCGGGATAATCGAGTGGGCCCCGGCCAGGGCGACGTACAACAGGTCGGCGCCTTCGACATCCACCGGTATGGGCGTGTCGGATTCGGTTTTCCATTTTTTCACCACATCCTTTTCGAGTCGTTTGATGCCGCTCATGAAGCCTTCTTTAAAAAATTCCAGCGATTTGCCCTTTTCAACAGACGTGTCGGCCAGCAGGGTCAGGATCTCCGGTTCGGCCTTGGCGCCGATCAGCAACAGTTTGGCAATGGACATCAGCATCTGGGTGTCGATGCCGAAAGGGCAATAGACCATGCAGCGCCGGCATCCGGTGCAGGAATAGGCCGCCTCGTAAAGCTCCTCGATGCACCTGTCGTCCAGCACCCGGGCTTCGCCCACCGATGGCCAGAATTTTCCGCGGGTTTTGAAGTATTTTTTGTACAGGCGCCGGATCAGCTCGTGGCGGTGCGCGGAAATATATCTGACCTGCCCCATCGAAGCGTGCACGTGGCAGGCCTCGACACAGGTGCCGCAGCGGGTGCAGGTTTCCAGATAGTATTTCATGGCACGCGTAAATTTGCTGCCAAACAGCTTGAGCAGTTCATCACGGGTGTTGTTGTCCATTTTGGGTTAACCTCTCCTCAATTTGTTTGCGGGCAGCGACAGGATCGAATGCATCAGCTGGCTGAACGGGAAGAAAATCAAAAAGATATTGGCAAACAGAACATGCAGTACCAGCATAAAGGAATGGCCCGAATCGGTTACGGCACCGGGCAGGTAGGGTTCGAGAACCAAAAGACTGTAAAGATAGGAACGGTAGTCTTCCGGGGTCATTTCTTCGTACCAGTACCATCGTCTGGCCCAGTCCAATTCACTGCCGAATATGACAATCAAAAACAATAGTATCAGCAGGTAGTAGTCTTCCGGCACTGAAAGCTCTTTGACCGGGGAAATCAGCCGGCGAAAAATAAAATAGAGCAGACAGATCGCTGTGATCAGACCGACGTACCCGTTGCCGATAAACACTTCGTGGGGAATAACCTGGAAGATATCGAATTCGGCAACCAGTTCCAGGTGACCGATCAGCAACAAGAGCAGGCAGATGTGAAACGCCATCAGAAAAATCCACAACACCGGTTTGTGGCGCCGGATGGTGGGAAACAGGAGCGTGTCATACAGGGCCCAGAGCCATTGCGGCTTTTTTTCGGGGAAAATCTGCAGGGTGGTCGGATGTTTGGGTGCCTGCCAGATTTTAATCATCCTGGCGATGGTACCAATAACAAATACCGCCAGGGCGATGTAGACCATGGGCACCAGTATGAAATAGATTACAGACTGCAAAACAGAACCTCCTTCGATGTTCCGTTCAGAAACCATCTCCAACGGAATGCAATTTGGCCAAACGCTCTAAGCGGTGCGCTTGATGTAGAATATGATAACATCTTCGTTTTGTTCGGTTTTTACAATTTCATTGCCGCTGGTGCGGGCCCAGGCCGGAAAATCGGTCAGGGAGCCCGGATCGGTGGTGACGGCCTCGATAACCTGGCCGATTTCAACTTCCTTGATCCCCTTGCTGACTTTGACCACGGGCATCGGGCAGGGCAGGCCCTTTAAATCCATGGTTTTTTCGACTTTGAATTCTTCAGACATGATTTATTCTCCTTCTAAAAAATTTTAATAGCCGCAATGAGACGCAAAATGCGCAAAAATATTTGTACTTTTGCGTAAAGTCTGTTGCGTTTATTTTGGGCCTTTTTGCGGCATGTTAATAAAAAAGGTTTGCCTAAATAAACAGCTGGATCCGACTGTTTTTGGCCTCCTCCAGAAATTTGGCGACGCCGCAAAAAGTCAGACCCTTGTAATCGATCATTTCTTCGCGTTTAAATCCCATCAGGTCCATGGACATTTCGCAGACATAAATCTTGACATCCAGTTCTTCGGCCATCGCCAGCATCTGCTCCAGAGAGGCCACGTTTTTCTTTTTCATCAACGCTTTCATCATCGCGGTACCCATACCGCCCATGTTCATTTTGGACAATTTAACATCGCCTGTCCCGGTGGGCAGCATTTTCCCAAACATCTTACCTATGGTGTCCTTGCCACCCACCTGCTTTTTTTTATCCCGAAGCACCGGTGTGCCCCAGAACGTGAAAAACATGACCGCCTCCATGCCCATGGCCACCGAACCGGTGGCGATGACAAAAGAAGCCAGGATTTTATCCAGGTCACCGCTGAAAACAATCATGGAAACCTTGTCTTCGGTTGATTTTTTATCCAGAACATCGATGCGGGTTTTCAGTTCGGCCAACTGCGCCTCGATTGCCTGCATGGACACTTCTGTTGATGTTGAAACCTCAGTTGTCATGGTACCCTCCTTTGGTCGATTCGATTAAATCAAAAATATTCGTTGTTACATATATTTATAAATGGCTACCCTGAATTTTAGTATACAGTGTGAACTTAATAGGCTCAAAAAACCGCTCGCCGGACATCAAATGTCCGCGTGCTTGAGCCGGATTAACCGCCGTGCTTAAACCATCATATGCTTGACGGCTTCCATCGATGATTTCAGCATGTCCAGGTTCAGCAGCAGTTTTTTGCGCTGTTCCGGCGGTATCTGCAGCAGGACCTGCGCGTGCACCTCATTGAGAAATCCTTTTATATCATCGATTTTATTCTGTCCTTCAGGAGTCAGGCTGAGCAGGCTGACACGGTAGTCTTCCGGGTCTTTGATGCGCTGGATAAGGTGTTTTTTCAATAATCCATCGACAATTTTGGTGATCCGGCTTTTGACGACATTCATCTGCTGCGCGATCCCTTTGGGCGTCAGGTAGCGCTCGTTGCCGAACAGCAGCAGGCAGCGCAGTTCCGCATCCGGCAGTTCGAAGCGGTCGCTCTGGTACTGCATGCGTTCGGAACAGCACTGAAACAGCCGGGTGATCAATTCCTGGAACTGCTGCAGCTGGTATTCGGGGATATTCGGTTCGGATTGCCGGGCCATTTCATTCATGGCGTGAACTATATCCATCCTATATGATTTTTGTCAAGATATTTTTTTAGCCCGGACCGAAAATCAGTCCGGGCTAAAAAAATATTGGAATTTGAAAATATTATTTGTCTGGTGGGGAGTTTTTTTGCGGGATCAGGGCTGGAATTGAATCTGCCAATAAGGGTGTATCGCAGAAATTACAGCAGCAAAGAGCACCTTGTTATTATGTGCCGCGGCAAATCAATGCGGACCCAACATTCTCGCAGGGGCGGGGTTTACTTCCATAAGCGCTAAGCTATTTTTTCCATTCAAAATTCGATGTTGGACGTTCGATGTTCATTTTTTTGAAGTAAACATCCCTCTGCTTACGACCACAGAAAATCGCTTAGCGCTATTGGGGTTTACCCCCGCCCGAAGCAGTATTGACAAAGATTTGCGGGCGGAGATAAATCTCCGCCCCGGGAACAACCTAATTTTAACCGGAAGATAAAGGATTGTGCTTTATAGAACACTAATAGGACACAACACTAGAACGCCACACCGACTTCCAGGAAGGGGCCGCTGAAATCGGCATCGATGACAAAATCATCCCGGTCGACTTTTACCTTGTCAAAACGATACCCGCCGGCGGCAAACACCGGACCGAATACGTCGAAACGCACACGACCGATCAGGCTGTATACATCGTAGCCGCCATAAAAGATGCCGCGGCCTTCACCTTCTATGTGCAGCCAGTCGAGGGGTCTGAGCTGGGCGGCCAGGTATACCATCGGCAGCGGCACGATTTCGCTGACCGATTCGCTAATTCCGGTGGGGTTAATTACGGTGGCTTCCTGTCGGATACTGGCCTGGGCGTCATAGATCCGTACGTTGAGACCGATGTCGATGTTGAATGTATTCAACGTCGCGGTTTCCAGCAGGGGAATCCCGTAATACAGGGCCACATCGAAATTGTTGAGTTTTAGTTCCGAGTAAAAAGGCACACTGCCGCTGATCGTCTCGCCGCCAAATTCAAAATCGACAGCTTTTTGTCCGTTGCCGTCGTATTTCATCTGGGTGCCGAAAATATAGACATTGGGGATAAACAGCGGCATATCGATTTTCACCCGGCCGAATATCCCGAGGGTATCATCATAATTCAAATCGTCTTTTATATCGAGCACATCGTCGAAGGAAAAACCCTCGTATGAGAACTGGCCGGCAGGCGTTTGATACCATCCGCCCAGGGCGGCTTCCACGCCTACGGCCATGCTCCTGGCCGGCAGGCAGATCAACACGCCAATAATGAAAAGGCTAAGCAGGTACGATTTCTTGTGATACATAGTGACCTCCCGAATAAGGTGTAATCTAATTCGCTGGATAAATTGTATAAACGTAGATAAAAGACATATAATGTAATACGATTGATATTACCTTAAACGCCGGGATAAGTCAAGAAACAGTCCTGTTTTCAATATCATGGAAAATACCGGCACTCATAATGTGCTTTAGATAACATGGGTTTAATGATTCTTAAGATTTCTTTAAGCCCATTATCATTGATCGGTATATTAATTCCAAATTTCAAAACCCAAAATCCAAACAGTAAGCCATGATTGGATCATGGCCGTTGTTCTATTTGTAATTATTAGTTATTTGGATTTTGTGAATTTGGATTTTCGCTGCTGAGCGTTTCAATCATGCCAGGGGACAGCAGTAGTATTCTATAGTAAGACTTGTTTTTTGAGGACGAATTGGCATGCAGCGAGGTTAGATGCCCAGGTAGGCTTTTTTTATATCTTCGTTTTTCAGCAGATTGGCGGCGCTGTCGGCCATGGTAATATGGCCGGTTTCCATGACATAACCGCGGTGAGCGACTTTGAGGGCCAGATTGGCGTTTTGCTCCACCAGAAAGATGGTGGTTTTACTCTCGACATTGATCTTTTTGATGATATTAAAAATCTGGCGTACCACCAGCGGTGCCAGGCCCAGGGAAGGCTCGTCCATCAGCAGCAGGCGCGGTTTGGCCATCAGCGCCCGGGATATGGCCAGCATCTGCTGTTCACCGCCGCTCAACGTGCCGCCGGCCTGGTGGCGCCTTTCGGCCAGAATCGGGAACAGTTCGAAGATATAATCCAGGTCCTGCTTGATGCGGCTGGTGTCGTTGCGCAGGTACGCGCCCATATCCAGGTTTTCCGTGACGGTCAAATAAGGGAATATCCGGCGTCCTTCGGGGACCTGACTGATACCCAGGGAGACCACCTTGTTGGGACTCAAGGCGTGAATCGGCTCTCCCATGAATAGGATCTCACCCCTGCGGGGGGGCACGATGCCTGAAATGGACATCAGGGTCGTGCTTTTGCCGGCGCCGTTTGCGCCGATCAGGGTTATGATTTCACCCTCGGAAATGGTGATACTTACATTTTTTAAGGCCTGTATGTTGCCATAAAAAGTTTCTAGATTCTTCAGCTCAAGCATCGACGTCCTCTCCCAGATAGGCCTTAATTACCGCAGGATTATTTTTGATCTCAGTCGGTGTGCCCTGGGCGATCTTCTTACCGTAGTCGACCACGAATATCCGGTCGGACAGACTCATAACCAGCTTCATGTCGTGTTCGATGAGAAGGATCGATATTTTTTCCCGGTCCCGGATCCTGACGATCAGGTCATCCAGGTCCTTGGTTTCCTGGGGATTCATACCGGCCGCCGGTTCGTCCAGCAACAGAATAAACGGTTCGGTGGCCATGGCCCGGGCAATCTCCAGTCGACGCTGGGCACCATATGGCAGGTTCATGGCAAATTCGTTGACAAACTCGGTCAGACCGATTTTTTCAAGGACGGCATAGCTGTCTTCAACAACCTGCTGTTCCTCGGCCACCGTCGATTTGGGCCGGAATACAGCACCGGCGATGCCGGCCTTCAGGCGACAGTGACGGCCAATCATGACATTTTCCAGGACGGTCATGTTTGGAAACAGCCGAATATTCTGAAAGGTGCGGGCCATCCCGCATTCGGTTACCTTGTTGGGTTTGAGACCGTTGAGTTGAATTTCTTCCTTCTCATTCTGGCGCAGCAGCATCCGGCCTTTGGTCGGCGGGTAGAGGCCCGTGATGCAGTTGAAAAACGTGGTTTTACCGGCACCGTTGGGGCCGATCAGGGCAACAATTTCTCCCTGCCGGACATCCAGATCAAGGTCGTCCAGGGCCCGCAGTCCCCCGAAATCCATGGTCAGGTTATTCACTTCCAGTATCGGTTTCATGAATGACAACTAATCCTTACGATGTTTTTCCGATTCCCTTGAACTTGTAAGTGCGACGGACCACACTGATGATGCCGCCGGGGCGGAAAACCATCATTGTCACCAGGACGGCGCCGAAGATGAGCATCCGGTATTCTGAAAATGCCCGCAGGTATTCGGGCAGCAGGATCAGCACCATCGCCCCGAAAAGCACCCCGATGATCGAACCCATGCCGCCCAGGACAACCACGCAAAGAATGATGATCGATTCCCAGATGGTAAAGCTGGCCGGATTGATAAAGGTGGTCTTGGCCGCAAAGATAACCCCGGCCATGCCGGCCCAGGTGGCCCCCAGGGCAAAGGCGGTCAACTTTGTCTTGGTGCGGTCAATGCCCATGGCCTGGCAGGCAATTTCATCTTCGCGCAAGGCAATCCAGGCCCTGCCGATGCGGCTGTTTTGCAGTCGGTTGACAACAAAGATCGTAAACAGCACCAGGCCAATCATGACAAAATAGATAAAAATGGTGGCCTGCTGCAGGTTAAAGTGAAGGCCCGGGATGGCGGGCCGCGGAATATTGGCAATTCCGCTGGGGCCAAAGGAAAATGCGTTCCAGTTTTCCAGAATCAGGCGGATAATTTCCCCAAATCCCAGGGTGACAATCGCCAGATAGTCGCCCCGCAGGCGCAGCACCGGGTAGCCCAGAAGAATGCCGAACAGGGTACCCATTCCGGCGCCGATCGGCAGCGCCACCCAGAAATTGACACCGAAATGAACGTAGAGCAGGGCATAGGTGTAGGCGCCGACGGCGTAGAAGGCAACGTACCCCAGGTCGAGCAGTCCGGCCAGCCCCACAACAATGTTAATTCCCAGACCGAGCATGACATAAATCAGGGCGGTGATCATGATGTTGGTCTGATACATCGAGAATATAAACGGAAACGCCAGAACGAAGATTCCCACCCCGATCAGGGCCGGCCCATAAATTTTGGGGTCTTCGAATATCCTTTGTCTCAAGGGCACCCGGTCTTTGCTCCCGGTCGTTTTTTCTTTTTTGCCCATTTCTTTGCGTTTTAGCAGATAGCGCCAGATAAAAGACATGACGAATGCGCCGATGCCGATGTAGAACATATTGGCCCAGCGCCATTCCACCACCTTGTGGATGGTGTTCACTCGGATTACCAGGATGGGGAAGGTCAAAAACATGAACCAGAGCGCCACCAGAAAAGAACGCTTTATTTCTTCATACTTAAACAATTGCCACTCTCATCGAGGTTAAACGTTGTCACACTTTCTGGGATTCAGAGCGGCCCAGAATACCGGCTGGCCTGAAAATCAGAATCAGCACCAGAAACAGAAAGGCAAACACGTCTTCATAGTCACTGGAAACGTAACCGGTGAAAAATGATTCGGTCCAGCCCAGGACCAGGCTGCCCAGCACCGCCCCCGGTATACTGCCGATACCGCCTAAAACAGCGGCTACGAATGCTTTAATGCCGGCAATAAAACCGATGTAAAAATTGATCTGGCCAATGTGGGATGCGATCAGCACCCCTCCCAGCGCAGCGGTGGCCGATCCGACGATGAAGGTGACCGATATGACCCGGTTGACATCTACGCCCACCAGCATGGCCATGTTGCGATCCTGCGCTGTTGCCCGCATGGCCTTGCCGATCCTGGTGAATTTGATCAAAAAGGTCAACGCCACCATCACAAGTGCCGTTGTGCCGAAAATGATCAGTTCCGAGGTGCGCACGATGTGTTCGTAGGGCTTGAGAAATTTAAAATCCGGGATCAGATTGGGAAACGGCAGGAAGTCGGAGGTCTGGGCCAGCAGAACGTAATTTTGCAAAAACAGCGACATGCCGATGGCGCTGATCAGGGCCGACAGCCGCGGCGCATGCCGCAACGGCTTGTAGGCGATCTTTTCGATGGTATATCCGTACGCCGAGGAATAAAGCACCGCCACGCCGGCCGCAATAAAGATGATCGCCACGGAGTTCCAGCCCATCAGGGTCAAAACCCCGGTGACGATCAGAGCGGTGAAAGCACCGATCATGTAGATCTCACCGTGGGCAAAATTGATCAGCTGGATGATACCGTATACCATGGTATAGCCCAGCGCGATCAGGGCATAGATACTGCCGCGGGTCAGCCCACCCAGAAAAAGCTCTAAAAAATATTCCATGTTCGCGGTTCTTCTACAACACGTTGGAGACCTGGTATTTATTCCGGATAAGTATGAATCTGGAATAAATCAGGGGACCGGCGGTTGCCGCCAGTCCCCCGTAAGTATTCAGCAGCAGTTGTTACTTAATTTCGACGTACTGGCCGCCCTGTACCTGGTACATGGCAAAACCGACGCCGATGGCATCACCGCGCTGGTCAAATTTGATGATTCCCAGCGGTGTGGCCACCCACTCACTGCGCAGGGCTTTGACGATATCGTCGTATTCCGTGGATCCTGATTTTTCGATGGCATTGACCAGTGCCTGGGCTGCAGCATAGGCATTCAGGAAGAAAGCCCCGGGATCGGAACCGTATTTTTTACGATGGGCTTCGATGGCTTCCACTGCCATCGGATTTTTTGTGGTGTCGACCGGACCGGTGGCGTAGACGCCTTCGGCAAATTCACCGGCCACTTTGATAAAGGTGTCATCCTTGACACCGTCGTCGGATATGAAAACCGTATCCATGGCTTTCTTGCGCATCTGGGTGACGATCTTGGACGCTTCCGGGTGGTAGCCGCCGAAGATTACCGCGTCAGCGCCGGACTGTTTGATTTTCTGGACCACGGCCGAGTAGTCCACCGCGCCCGGGGTAATTCCTTCATACAGCACCACTTGAGCGCGCTGATCTTTTTCCAGAAAACCCTTGGCAAATTCAGCCAGTCCCTTGCCATAATCGCCCTTGTCGTGCAGTACGGCAATTTTGCTTTTTTTCAGCGTGTTCAGTGCAAAATCGACCTCCAGTTGAGCCTGGGCGTCATCGGAGGCGATTGTCCGGAAAAAGTTCGGATAGTCGCCGCTTTGGGTCAGAGCCGGGTTGGTGGCCGACGGGGACATGGCCACGAGCTTGGAATCCTTGTAGATGCCCATGGCCGCTTTGGTGGCACCGCTGCAGATGTGTCCCAGGACGAGATTGACCTTGTCACCCACCAGCTTTGTGGCCGTGTTGGTGGCGACTTCCGGTTTGCAGACATCGTCTTCAACCACCAGCTCGATTTTACGGCCGTTGACACCGTTTACCGAGTTACGATGCTCTGCAACCAATTCGGCTGCCTTTATAGTCGGAATGCCGTAGGATGCCAGGTCACCGCTATGCGGACCGGCCACGCCGATTCGAATCGGTTCAGCCGCCTTGGGTGCCGGTGCTGCGGCCTGTTGCTGCTGGGCCGGCTGTTGTTGCTCACCACAGGCAAACAGTAGAACGGCTGCCAGTAATATAAAAACCGTTACCAGTGATAGTCTTCCAATTCGCTGCTTCATCCTGTTGTCCTCCTTATTTTTATGTTTAACAATGAGAAGCAAATTTAAGTTTAACAATGAGAAGCAAACTCAAAACTGAATATATATATATAATAGGATGCTGCCAGTGAGTCAAGTTTATTATTGAGTCGGCGCTGTAAAAAGAGCTTGCCGTTTGTTCAGCTAATGGGTATGAAAACCCATGCTAGGCAGTCGACGTTAGACGGCCGGCAGCAAGGCCAAAAAGGAGATGGCGTCTATTTTGAAACGAATTGGAATTGTCGTCAAGTCGGATTTCCGGGCCCGCAAGAAGGCCGATGAGCTCGAGCAGTGGTTGCGCGAACGGGATGTCGATGTGGTGCGCAAGGAAAGCCCGCCGCCCCGCGGTGTTCGACCGGAAAACCAGACATCGGATAGCGCACCGGATGATTTGTGCTGCATATTTGTATTGGGCGGTGACGGCACTTTTCTGAGTGCCGTGCGCTGGATTGGCGACCAGGCCATACCGGTACTGGGTGTCAAGTTCGGTGCGGTCGGTTTCCTGGCCGATATCGCCGAGAGCAATCTGTATGCCGTGGCCGATCTGATCGTCAAAAACCAATTTACCACCCGGCCGCGCATGCGGCTGCTGGTCGATGTGGTGCGTGGGGGACAGCTGCGGGCGTCTGAAACCGTTCTCAATGACGTGGTGATCAACAAGGGGGCCCTGGCCCGTCTGGCAACCATCGATACATCCATCGATGAGCAGTATTTGACGACCTACCGTGCGGACGGATTGATCATTGCCACCCCGACCGGTTCAACCGCCTATTCGCTGGCTGCCGGTGGACCGGTGGTCCATCCGGACGTGCCGGCCATGATGATAACGCCCATCTGTCCTTTTACATTGACAAATCGACCGGTTATCGTGCCCGATACGGTTGCAATCACCATCAGGCTCAAAAAACAGTCATCCGATATCATGTTGACCTTTGACGGTCAGGCCGGTCTGGAGATTGACGCCCAGGACACCATTACGGTCAGAAAGGGTCCGCATCCGATTCATATGATTTCAGTGCCGGACCAACATTATTTTGATGTTTTAAAAGCCAAGCTCCGCTGGAGCGGGGGCAGAGTGTAGATCATGATACGGCGGATTTTCAGCGCGATTGCGGGTTTCATTCTTGGATCATTATTATCGGTCGGGCTGGCCGGCAACGGGCCGGCCTTTATCGAGAGGACGCCCTTTGGCACTGTCGACTGGGACACCGGAGCCATCGTGGTTCGCGGTGTCGGGGCGCCGTCTCAAAAAGACGATGGCCAATCGGCCACCGCAAATGCGCGGATTCTGGCCGATGCCCGGTTTAGCGCCCGGGAGAACCTGAACAAAATGATCGATACCATTTGCATCGATGCATCCCGTGATGTTGCCGGTATAGTATCAACCCAGGCAAGCCTTGGACCGCAGATCGCAAAAATGATCCAGGCGGCCCGTGAAATCGAAGACCGGCGCAAATACCTTTCGGATGGATCCGTGGAAATCTTTCTGCAATTTCAATTGTTCGGCGGATTCGCCCAGCTGATCTTGCCCGCGGAAATCCACCAGATCCAACCCATTAAGCCGGTGATGCCGAAAACCAGACCGGTTGACCCGCAAAAGTCGGATAAGCTGCCCGAAATGCAGGCGTTCACCGGTTTAATTGTCGATGCCCGAGGCGTAGACCTGGTTCCGGCCATGGCACCCCGCATTTTTGATGAGACCGGGCAGGAAGTGTACGGCGCCTCTTTTGTCAGTCGTGAATATACCGTTCAGGCGGGTGTGAGCGCCTATCTCATAGATTTGGACAGCGCCGGGTCGCGTGACCGGATCGGCAACCGGCCTTTGATTGTCCGGGGCCTTCGGGTTTTGGGCCAAAACCGCTGCGACATCGTCATCAGCAATGCTGATGCCGCCAAGCTGCGCCGCTCCTCCGAGCATCTGGAATTTTTAAAACAGGCCCGGGTGATGGTGGTGGTGGGTGCGGGGAAACAGTGACCGTTTACGCATGCTGTGATTGTGCGACCGGGATGGGAAGTTTAGAGGTAGAAACTGGAAACTTGAAACTGGAAATTAGGATACCGGATATCAGATACCGGGTGCCGGATACGCGATTGTCTTGATTTTGGATATTGGATATTAGATATTGGATCGAGGAATTCCGTCTAATTAAATGAAGAGCCGGGGTGTTTTTCGACATCTGTCCGCTGCATGAATAATCGGCGACTTCAGCGTGCAAACTCATGCATAAGAGACCGTAACGAAAGAACAGTATATTGTCAATATTTACAAGTAATTAACTTATAATCGAATATTGGTCGCATGCCTTGGCAGCCTTATAGCCACGCTGTTCTTTCATAACGCTCCCTAATACATTCAAACAGTGCACGCTTGCGCTGCCGATCATTCATTTCGCTCATATCAAGGCTTTGCGAAAAAAACACCCCGACCCCTGAATTATATACTGGATATCGGATACAGGATTCAGGATTCAAGATGCAGGAAAAAAGAAAAGCCGCGTATTCACGCAGCTTTTCATTTTTTTAGTTGTGGATAAGAATCAGACGGGATACCTTCAATCCCAAATCCCAGATGATCCTGTCTTTTGCTATGAGCTACCAGCTATGAGCTCACACCGCAGGTGTGTCATCCAGCATCTATCATTGCGATTCCCATATACCGCATCAACTACCCGAATTTCCAATTTCCAGTTTCAAACTAATACCTGTAATTCTCCGGCTTGAACGGCCCGTCGACCGAGACGTCCATGTATTCGGCCTGCCGGTCTGTCAGGCGGGAAAGTCTGGCGCCCAGCCTTTCCAGGTGCAGGCGGGCCACTTCCTCATCCAGTTCTTTGGGCAGGGTGTAGACGCGGTTTTCAAGTGTATCGGTCGCCAGTTTGATTTGTGCCAGGCACTGATTGGTAAAGCTGTTGCTCATTACAAAGCTGGCATGACCGGTGGCACACCCCAGATTTACCAGACGCCCTTCGGCCAATACGACCACCGACTTTCCGGATTTGAGAACCCACTTGTCCACCTGCGGCTTAATCGGAATGCGTCGGCAATCGGAATTGTTTTCCAGGTAGGTCATCTCGATTTCATTGTCGAAGTGGCCGATGTTGCAGATGATTGCTTCATCTTTCATCTGTTCCATATGAGCGCCGGTGATCACATCGATGCAGCCGGTGGCGGTGACAAAGATATCGCCCACCCGGGTGGCCTCCTCAACGGTGGTGACTTCGAAGCCTTCCATGGCCGCCTGCAGCGCACAGATCGGGTCTATTTCGGTAATCAGGACCCGGGCGCCAAATCCGCGCATTGAATGGGCGCAGCCTTTGCCGACGTCACCGTAACCGCACACCACCACAATTTTGCCGGCAATCATGACATCGGTGGCCCGCTTGATGCCGTCGGCCAGCGATTCGCGGCAGCCATAAAGGTTGTCGAATTTGGATTTGGTGACCGAATCATTCACGTTGATGGCCGGAAAGAGCAGTTCACCGCTGGTCGCCAGCTGGTACAGACGGTGGACGCCGGTGGTGGTTTCCTCGGAGACGCCGCGAATTTGATCCGCGATTTTGTGCCAGTGCCGCGGATTATTCCGGTGGCAGGCTCTGAGGCGTTCCACCATACACTGCATGTCCCGGCTGTCAAAATCCTGATCCAGCAGGCCGGTGTCTTTTTCAGCTTTGACCCCGTAGTGCACCATCAGGGTGGCATCGCCACCATCATCGATGATCAGGTCCGGACCGCTGCCGTCCGGCCAGGTCAGCGCCTGTTCGGTACACCACCAGTATTGTTCCAGCGTTTCGCCTTTCCAGGCGAACACGGCAGCTGAACCATTTTTGGCGATCGCGGCCGCGGCGTGGTCCTGGGTTGAAAATATATTGCATGACGCCCAGCGAATATCGGCACCCAGCGTTTTCAGGGTTTCGATGAGCATGGCCGTCTGGATGGTCATGTGCAGGCTGCCGGTTACTTTCATCCCCTGTAAGGGCTTGCCGGGCCCGTATTTTTTCCGGACAGCCATCAGACCGGGCATTTCGTTTTCCGACAGCTGCATTTCCTTGTTGCCGAAATCGGCCAGATCCAGATCTGCAACTTTGTATGGCATTGAAAGATCGGTCGGAAGGAAAGCCGTCGGGTTTTCTTTGGTTTGTGCTAAAGACATGTTTGCCTCCAATTTATGGTTTAGACGGTTTAGACGGTTTGGTCGGTTTAGCCGGTTTCGGTGTCAGGACTGATTTATGCTGACTAATCGGACTAAACTGTATTAACCGACAAAACTTCAGACGCCGGCCAGTTCGCGGATTTTATCGACCTGGTTGGTATGCTCCCAGCTGAATTCGGGTTCGGTGCGGCCAAAGTGTCCGTAGGCAGCTGTTTTACGATAAATCGGACGCAGCAAGTCCAGATATTCGATAATAGCGGCCGGGCGCAGATCGAACACATCCTTGATGATGTCCCGGACCTTGCGGGTCGGTATTTTCCCGGTTCCCATCAGATCTACCAGAATCGACACCGGCTGGGCGACACCGATGGCATAGGCGATCTGCACCTCACATTTCTTAGCCAATCCGGCCGCAACGATGCTCTTGGCAATGTGGCGCCCCATATAGGATGCGCTGCGGTCGACCTTGGAAGGGTCCTTGCCCGAAAAACAGCCACCGCCGTGGCTGCCCTGGCCGCCGTAAGTGTCGACGATGATTTTGCGGCCGGTCAATCCGCAATCGCCCATCGGTCCGCCGATGACGAATTTGCCGGTGGCATTGATGAAATAGCGGGTATCGCCATCGGTCATATCCTCGGGAATAACGCTTTGAATCACTTCCTCGATTATGGCATCCCGCAGGTCTTCATGGGTCACATCCGGTTTGTGCTGGGCGGCGACAACCACCGTGTCGACCCGCCTGGGCGTGCCGTTTTCATACTCGATAGTGACCTGTGATTTTCCATCCGGTCTCAGAAAGTCCAGCGACCCGTTTTTGCGGACCGTGGCCAAACGGCGGCACAGTTTGTGGGCATATAAAATCGGCATCGGCATCAACTCGGGCGTTTCATCGGTGGCGTAGCCGAACATCAGTCCCTGGTCTCCGGCGCCCTGATCCTTGAAAAGACCCTCGCCGACATTTACACCCTGGGCGATGTCAGGCGACTGGCGGTCAATACTGGTGAGGACCGAACAGGTCTGGTAGTCGAAACCCATCTGGGATGAGTGGTAGCCGATATCCCGTATGGTATCTCTGACAATCTGAGGCATGTCGACATAGCACTCGGTTGTAATCTCACCGGCAATAAAGGCCATACCGGTTGTAACCAGTGTTTCGCATGCTACCCGGCAATTCTGGTCCTGGGCCATAATGCTGTCCAGAATAGAATCGGAAATCGCGTCGGCAACTTTATCGGGGTGTCCTTCGGTGACAGATTCAGAAGTGAAAAAATACTGTTCATTGCTCATGCAGGCTTCTCCTTTGCGCTAATGGACGCTTGGTTGAAATATTCATTCATGCCCGGGCTGCAACACCATATTGTCGATTAAACGGGTGCCGGCAACTTTAACGGCCAGGGCCATGAGGACCGGCCCTGTGATGTGATCGATATCATTGAGGGTTTCCGGATCACACAAAGACAGATAATCGATTTCTGCCTCCGGGTACTTTGTGATGGCGGCTTCGGCCCTGGCCCGGATCCGGGAAGCGTCGGTGATACCGCCAGCGACCATCTTTCGGGCGACATTCAGCGCATCGTATAAAGACAGGGCCGCCGGGCGCTGATCTTCGGTCAAATAATTGTTGCGCGAACTCATGGCCAGTCCGTCGGCTTCTCTGACCGTGGGCCCGGCAATGATCTCTGTGTCGAAATTCAAATCTCGAACCATCTGCCGGATGACCAGCAGCTGTTGAAAGTCTTTCTGACCGAACACGGCCACATGCGGTTTGACGATGTGAAACAGCTTGGCGACCACCGTGGCCACACCGGTGAAAAATACCGGCCGGGAAAGGCCACAAAGATGATCGGGCAGGCGATCGAGCCGGACATAGGTTTGATAGGCCCTGCCGTAAAGATTTTCCCTGTCGGGCGCAAAGACGATATCGACCTTTTGGGAACGGCACAGATCCAGATCGCGGTCATAATCTCTGGGATATGTCTCGAAATCTTCGTTCGGGCCAAACTGGGCCGGATTCACAAAAATGCTGGCAACCAGCACATCGGCCGCCTGCCGTCCGATGCGCATCAGGGACAGATGGCCGGCATGCAAAAATCCCATGGTCGGTACAAAAGCGATGCGCTTTCCGTCCTGTCTGATCCGGTCGGCGGCCTGCTGCATCTGTTCAGTTGTTTCTATGACTTTAATAAGATCACCCATTTTTGTGTTAAACATATAAATTTAATCAAATCAATCCGAGATGTCAATCCGGATTTGTTGCAGCCAGAAAATTCAGCATTTTAGCGTTTCGTTTCAAAAAAAATAAAACCCGGAAAGGATGATTAAGATCAGATAGAGCGTTTGCCAGAATAACGTTCCAATATGGGTCCTGAGAATTTGCAGACCATCCCGATGGTATTCATCCGAGCGACCGTAGCTCAGAGAAAAAATATAATAGACAGCGCGCAAGCGCTTCCACAACTCCGCACGCCGAACTTTTTTCATAATTGTTCCGGCTTGCTTTTCAACTGGCGTAGCGTCTACCTAAATGGAACACATTTTTGACAACTACTATAATCAATTCATTTTTCTGGTTGTCGAGGGTTTGCTTTTTATAGTATGGGATAACCGCTCGGATATTCAGGCAGTGTTTGGCCTGCCCTTTGATTTCCAGAATCGATGAACGTTTTCGCCAAGACCGGACCAAGAGGTGGATTAGATGCACAACATATGCAAGTTGGGGGTAGTTGCTATCGGCATTTTGCTGATCATCAGTGTGTCGGCCCGGACCGCGGATAGTGCCCAACCAGGCAATCCAGGGGCTGCCGGACAGGATTTGACAGCCGATATCAGCCGTCCTTATCTGGTCGCCGGGCACGGAAATGACCCCGGAGACGCTGTCCATGCCCCTGAAACCGATTCCCCCGGTCACGGGCATCCCGACCTGGGGGGCAGCCTGCCGCTGTGGAGCTGTCTGCCCTTTGCCGGGATGCTGCTGTCGATCGCCCTTTTTCCACTGCTGGCCCCTGAATTCTGGCACCATCATTTCGGGAAGGTTTCGGCTTTCTGGGCCGCCGCAATGGCCGTACCGTTTTTGTTTATCCACCGCTGGACAGCACTTTACGAAATTCTGCACATCATACTGGCCGATTACGTGCCCTTCATTATTTTGCTCTGGGCGCTGTATACGGTTTCGGGAGGAATTTTGTTGCGGGGTACCCTGCGCGGAACCCCCCTGTTGAATGTTACTATTTTAATCATCGGCGCCCTGCTGGCTTCCTGGATGGGCACTACCGGTGCGGCGATGTTGTTGATCCGCCCATTTCTGAGGGCGAATAGCTACCGCAAGAACCGTACCTTCATGGTGGTGTTTTTCATTTTTCTGGTGGCCAATGTCGGCGGTTCGTTGACCCCTCTGGGTGACCCGCCGCTATTTTTGGGGTTTCTGCACGGCGTCTCCTTTTTCTGGACCTTCAAGGTGATGCCCTACATGCTTGCCGTCTCCATTATTTTATTGGTGATTTACTTCTGCCTGGATGTCTATTACTACCGCAAGGAAGGCATTGCGGCGCCACCGGACGACGGTGTCAAAGAACCCCTCAAACTGGAAGGCAAGCTCAACTTTATTTTTCTGGCCGGCATTGTCGGTGCCGTTCTGATGAGCGGGATTGTCGATTGGGGGCATGTCAATACGCTGGGGGTGCACCGCGCCGTCCAGGACTGGGGCCGGGATACCCTGTTGATTCTGATGGGAATACTTTCCCTGCTCACGACCAAGACCAGAATCCGTGAAGACAACGACTTTACCTGGTTTCCGATTCAGGAGGTGGCGTATCTGTTCATTGGTATTTTTATTACCATGATCCCCTGTCTGCTCATACTCAAAGCCGGACCCGATGGTGCCCTGGCGATTCTGGTCAATAGTGTGACCCGGCCGGCACATTATTTCTGGGTTACCGGGATCCTGTCCGGTTTCCTTGACAACGCCCCGACGTACCTCACATTTTTCAATACGGCCCTGGGTAGCTTTTTCCCCGGAATGACCGAGTCAGAGGCCGTGCCGCTGCTGATGAGCAACAAAACCATTTACCTGCAAGCCATTTCCGCCGGGGCTGTATTTTTCGGCGCCTGCAGTTATATCGGAAATGCCCCTAATTTTATGGTGCGCTCCATTTCCGAAGAAGCCGGAACACCCATGCCCAGTTTTTTCGGCTACATACTGAAATATTCGCTGGTATTCTTGATTCCTACCTTTGTGCTGGTAACGCTGATCTTTTTTTAGGACCAAGGGAGTTACGCGGTGATTAACAACCTTCTGGATTCCAATATCGCCATTATCGGCGGCGGACGATTCTGCAAACTGTTCTTGCAGTATCTGTTCGACAGGAGTTTCATGGAAAAAAGTCCCGATATTCTGGGGGTGGCCGATATCAACCCCCATGCTGAAGGACTGATGTTTGCCAGACAGAAGGGTATCTTTACCACGCAGGATTACACCGAACTTTATCGCCTGGAGAACCTGCAGGTCCTGATCGAAATGACCGATGATATCTCTTTGTGGGATATCATCAAGCAGAGCAAACCGGTCGAAGTGGAATTGATCGATCACGTTCAGGCCCGGGCACTGTGGAGTGCGATCCAGCTGGATAAAGAAAAACAAACGGCCCTTCAGGAATTGAACCAAAACCCCCAGGTGACCCCGGAGATCGTGGATCTTTTCAATCAATTCGCCGACCGGCTCGCCATTGTGATGAAAAAGCGCAACCTGCGTTATCTTCAGATCGAAAAGGGATTGATCGAAAGCGAGCGCACTCTGGAACAGATCATTCAGGGCACCACCATTCCCACCTTCGTCATCAACCGTGAGCATATCGTCACCCACTGGAACAGGGCCATGGAGCGATTGAGCGGCCAATCGGCCGACCAAATCGTGGGCACCAACAAACAATGGTCACCGTTCTGGGATAACGAGCGGCCCACCATGGCCGATGTGGTTCTGGACCAGATCAGTGCGGAAGAAATTCGCAAGCTGTATGGCACCAAATGGCGCCGGTCGGTTTTGATCGAGGGTGCCTACGAAGCTGAATTTTTTTTCCCCAATATCGGTGAGCGCGGCAAGTGGTGCTGGTTTACGGCAGCGCCCATCAAAGCGCCGGATGGGACGGTAATCGGCGCCATCGAAACCCTCTGGGACAAAACCGAAGACAGGAGGGCCGAACAGGAAAAAGAGCGGCATATGCGGCTGTTGACCGAAACCGCCCGGGATCTGGCCGAAAGCGAACGCGCCATGACCCAGATCATCCAGGGCAGTACGATGCCCACCTTTGTCCTGGACCAACATCATCACGTCACCCATTGGAACCGGGCCCTGGAAACCCTGACGGGTTTTGCGGCCGCAGATATGGTCGGTACGGACAATCATTGGCAGCCCTTTTATAGCAGCCAGCGGTCGACCATGGCGGACGTGATCCTGGATCAGATCAAGGCGCCGGATATTAAAAAGCTCTACGGTACCAAATGGCGGCAGTCGGCCCTGATCGAAGATGGATTTGAAGCCGAGGGGTTTTTTCCGCGATTGGGCCAGAACGGCAAATGGTGCTGGTTCACCGCAGCGCCCATCAAGGACCCGCACGGCGCCATTGTCGGCGCCATCGAAACCCTGTGGGATAGGACCGAAGACAAAAAGGCTGAAGAAGAGCGCGAGCGGCATACCAGCGAATTGTCTACCCTGTGTTCGATCTACTCTGCGCTGAACACCACGGCCGATTTGGACGCGGGTATCCAAAAAGCCATCACCGAGGTTCGCAGTTTTTTGGCCGCCGACGGGATCTGTATCTATCTGAAGCAGCCGGACGGCCGCTATCACCTGCGTTACGGATACGGATTGTCTGAAGAAGCCTGCAAAAAAATCAACGTTGTCGATGATGCCAGCATCATCTCCGAAGTGGCCCGCGCCAATGAATTTACCATCTTCGAAGATCTGCCGGTGGGCTGCTCGGACAAGATCTGTTTGCTGGAAGAAGAAAAACTGATCTCATTGGCCTATATCCCGATCAGTTCCAAGGAAAGGGAAACCTTCGGTGTCATCCGCATCGGCAGCCGGAAGCCGAAGCAATTTTCGCGCAAACTAAAAAACGTACTGGAACTGATCGGCAACCGCATCGGAGTGGCTATCGAAAATGCCATGCTGCAGGAACAGGTCATCAAATCGGAGGAAAAATACCGGACCCTTTTCAACAGTGATCCCCATCCGATTTTCATTCTCGACAACCAGACGTTTAATATTCTGGATACCAACCAGCGGGTCCAGGACAGTTACGGGTATACCCGTGAGGAATTGCGCGGCCGGCCGTTTATAGATCTGGGCGACATTGGTGATGAAGAGCTGGCCCAGGGGTTGCAAAGTCTTTCCAAGGCGCAATCCATTCTGATTACCAAGAAAAAACACTACCGCAAAGGCGGCCGGCCCTTTTATGTCAATGTGAATATCAGCAACGCCATTTATGGTGCCCGCGATGTGGTCATCGCCTCCACCACGGATATTACCGAGAGCGTGGACAAGGAGACTCAGCTGATTCAAGCCAGCAAGATGACGACCCTGGGCCAGATGGCAGCCGGTATCGCCCATGAGATCAACCAGCCATTAAACGTTATTCAGGTCTGCGCCGACTTTTTCCTGAAAATGATCAACCGCAATTTGCCGATTGAAAATCAGGATTTGCAGTCCATGGCCTCTGATATCAGTCGTAATGTTCAGCGGGCTGCGGGTATCATTCAGCACATGCGCGACTTTTCGCGGCAATCAGATGTGATGCGCACCAAAGTCATCATCAATGATCCTATACGGGATGTGTTTCAGGTGCTGGGCCATCAGCTGCGCGTCCACGAGGTGAACTTGAAGCTGGCACTGGATCCGGATATTCCACCCATCATGGCCGATCACAACCGCCTCGAGCAGGTTTTTATCAACCTGGTCACCAACGCGCTGGATGCCATGGACGAAAAATGCAGCCTGCCGGAGTGTCTTGATAAAAAGAAAATGCTGACCATCGAATCTTCCTCCGACAATGGCCGGGTGGCCGTTGTTGTGGCGGACACCGGTATCGGGATGTCTGAAGAAGTAATCGGCAAAATCATGGAACCGTTCTTTACGACCAAAAAAGTCGGCAAAGGCACCGGGCTGGGGGTCAGTATCAGCTATGGCATTATTAAAGATTATGACGGTACAATCGATATCAAGAGCAAAGTCGGAGAAGGTACGACATTCACGTTGACATTTCCGGCAGCAAGTTAATTTTCAACAGAAAGCCAATAACTGGTGTTTCTCCCTAAATAGTAGGTTCTGGTTCAGGCTCCCGCATGCGGGATTGAACACCTGATTTTTATGACTGCCGGAGTTCATCAATCCGCAGGCTTTTTGCAACCGGAGGCGTAGTGCGCTACGTCGAGAATTGCAAAAAGGCGAGAACGCCGGCAGCAGATGCTGTTTAGGGAAGAGCGCCACTACGTATTCCGGGACATCCCCGCAATGACAACATTACTGCTGGTAGACGACGAGCCTGACATATTGAGGGTGCTATCGATTTCGCTCAAGGTTGATGGTTACCGGGTACTGACCGCTTCGAGTGGCGAGGAAGCCATTTCGGCCTTCAAGGACAATCACCCTGAAATTGTCGTCACGGACATCAAAATGCCCGGTATGGACGGCATCGAGGTGCTCCGCAAAGTCAAGGCGCTCAGTGATGAAACTGAAGTGATTATCATCACCGGCCATGGGGATATCGACTCGGCCATTGAGGCGCTTCAGTACGGCGCTTCGGATTTCATCAACAAACCGGTGCGTGACGAGGCCCTGAGCATTGCCCTGAAAAGAGCACGTGAAAAGTATGACATCAAAAAACAGCTGCGCGAATACACCGATGACCTCGAAGCCAGGGTTAAAGCCGCGACCCGTGAGTTGAAACGCCAGGCCGACTTTCAATCCAAACTGATCCGCAGTTCCAACGATGGGATTGTTGCAACCGATCAGGATCTGCGTGTCGTAATGTACAATCCCGGAGCAGAACGTATCTTCGGTTACCCGCGTTCCGAGGTCATTGATGCGTTCACCATTGACCGGCTGTATACCCGACAGATGACCGACCGCTTCCGGGAAACCATGGCAGGTGGAAAAGCCAGGTCTGAATTCCCCTGGCAGGAAACCTTGATCGAATCCAGCCGCGGGGAGCAGATTCCGGTTCGTTTTTCCGGCACCGTTCTGTATGAAAAGGGGGTGACTATCGGCAGTGTCGCTTTTTTCCAGGATTTGCGGGAAATCAAACGCCTGGAAAAAGAGCTGTTGCGTTCCGAGCGCCTGGCGGCCATCGGTCAAACCGTAGCCGGTCTGGCCCATGGTATTAAAAACATTTTGCATGGATTCAAAGGCGGCAGTTATCTGGTGGATATCGGGTTGAAGAACAGTGATACCGAAAAACTCAACGGCGGCTGGCAGATGATCAAAAAAAATATTGGACGAACTTCCGATCTGGTCCTGGACCTGTTGTCTTACTCCAAGGAGCGCGAACCGGAAATCGAGGTAAGTTCTCCCAATGAAATCGCCGCTGAAGTCTGCGACATGCTGGCCGCAAGGGCTGCTGAGCACGATATCGAACTGAAAAGAGAACTGGATCCGACCATCGGCCGCGTGCGTCTGGATGCGCACACGCTGCACCAGGCCCTGCTGAATTTGGCCACAAACGCCGTGGACGCCTGTCTGTTTGACGAAAATGCCAACAAGCACTGGCAGGTCCTGGTCAAATCAAGCCGTGAAGGTGATACCCATATACGCTTTGATGTAACCGATAACGGTATCGGCATGGGCTCGGAAGTGATCGCAAAACTGTTCAACTCGTTTTTCAGCACCAAAGGGCACCGTGGCACCGGCCTGGGACTGATGGTCACCCGCAAGCTGATCGAGGAGAGTGAGGGCAGCATAACGGTTGAATCCCAGCCGGGGATCGGTACGACGTTTTCCGTCCGGCTGCCCTATAAAGCAACCGCCAATAGCTGATTGCTTTGTGTTGCGGTTTATGGTTTACTCTTATCAATGTTGATATTTTTCAAGGAGGCCCAAACATGGCAAAAAAAATCCTGGTGGTGGATGATGATCCAGACGTAAGACTGTTCAATGTGACCGTAATCGAAGAGATGGGTCATACGCCCCTGGAGGCCACCAACGGTGAGGAAGGGATGAACCTGGTCAAGCACGAAAAACCGGATCTGATTATTCTGGATGTGCTCATGCCCAGGGAAAGCGGTATCAAGTTGTACCGTGAATTGCAATCCGATGCCAAGCTGAAAAAGATCCCGATCATCATGCTTTCCGGCATCGCTCAAAAGTCCTTTTTACGCTCCCAGAAAGCTTTGGCCGAATTCGGCGCTGCGGAAGTGCCGGCGCCGGAATATTATCTGGAAAAGCCGGTCGAAGCTGAAGAGCTGGCTGAAACCATTGAAAAGGCACTGGCCTGAAATTTTGACCGAAACCAACATTGGAGCGGGATGAGAGCGTATGTTTGAAATAAAGAAGCTGCTCTTTGTTACCAAATTTGACGAACTGTGCTATGACGCCCTGCTGACCATGCTCAACCTCAGAAAGGCGGGATTGCAGCATATTGTCTTTATGAACGTCATCGAGCGGGACCGTGTGGCCATGCGCCGGGGTACCGGATACCAGAAACAAGAAGAGATCCGTCTGCGCGAGACAGCCAACATCCGCTTTATCGACTGGGCCGAAAATCTTTTCGAAAAGGGCCTGGAGGTGGGCGTTTATATCGTTGTGGGATCACTGGTGTCCGAGGTGATCAAAGCGGCCAAAAATGAGGAGGCCGATCTGATCGTCATCGGACGTCCCCAGGGTGCCGGGCTTTTGGAACAATTGTACTCGGGATCCGAGATCACCGAACTGCTGCGGCGAACCGCCATACCGGTTCTGATCTATAAAGCGCTGGCGGAAAGCCCGCTAGCGCTCGAAAAGCCTTTTAAAAGGCCCCTGCTGGCCACTGACTGGTCTCCGGCCAGTCTCAAGGCGGCCGAGTATTTGAAACACCTGAAAAATGTGGTCGAAGAGGTCAATGTGATTCACGTGGCCGATGACAAGGCGCTGTCCGGTTCAAATGCAATGGAGATACAGAAAACCCGGAAAGTGACCCGTAAAAAACTGGATCAAATCAGCGATATGCTTGAAAAAGAAGGCATTGCCGCCCGATCCCGGGTCTACATCGGTGATCCGGATGAACAGATTGAAAAAGCAGCCCGGGAATGCCAGGCAACCATGGTGGTGTTAGGATCTTCGGCAAAAGCGGCCTGGAAGGAGCGCTGGCTTGGAAGCACACCGCGCACCATCGCTGAAAAATCGGTCTATCCGACATTGCTGATACCACCGGAAAAAAAGTAACCGGAAGGAGGCATTAATGGCGGTTATCACAATTTCCAGACAATTTGGTGCCGGTGGCAAAACCCTTGGCAAAATGGTCGCCGATAAACTGGGCTATACCTTCGCTGACGATGACATCATCATGATGGTGGCCGAGGCCGCCAATGTCTCCCCCCACTGGGTAGAGTCGATTGAACGCGAGGCGGGCGGGAAAATGTCACGCATTATCAGCTCCATGGTATCCAAACGCCTGGTGGATCGGATCTTAAAGGACGAGCGCGGTTACATCGACGAGAAGCTATATCTGGATTATCTTGTGGTCATTATTGCCCAGACTGCCGAGGAAGGCGATGTGGTCATCCTGGGTCGGGGCAGCCAGTATATTTTGCGGGATCATCCGGATGCCTATCACATCCTGCTGATCGATGAGTTTGAAAACCGGGTCAAATTCATGATGGAGCACTACGATTTGCGTCGTGAAAAAGCACTCCAGATCGTTCGCAATGAAGACAACCGCCGGATGAATTTATACCGTAAGCTGGGTAAGACCGACTATGACCAGCCGTCCCTGTATGACCTGGTTCTGAACATGTCCCGGATGAACCTGCAAAAAGCACTCACGCTCGTCAACGATCTCGTGTTTGCATGATCCGCGGAGCCATATCCAAAAGTTTTTTATCATTAAAAAAAGACTGTCCTGAGAATATGCAGACCATCCCAATGGCATTCATCTGATCGACCGTAGCTTAGAGAGAGATCAAAAAAGATAGGATTCCTTTCCCCAATTTCAAATTTCCAGTTTCAAGTTTCCAATAATTGACAGCGCGCAAGCGCTTCCACAACTCCGCACTCCGCACTTTTCATGATTGTTCCGGCTTGCTTTTCAACTGGCGTAGGGTCTATCTAAACGGAACACATTTTTGACAACTACTATAAACCATTCTGACGGCGGGTTGGGTCGGGTTTATTTTCCGCGGTCCCGGACCAGCTTGCACAAAAGCGTGGCCGCATCGTCGAGTGAAACCCGGCGGGTGTTCAATACCAGGTGATAATGGGACGGGCTGTCATAGTCTTCCAGCCCAAATTTACGGTAAAGGTTGCTTCTGCGACGGTCTTCGGCGTTCACCGTATTGATGGCATGCTTGGTGAATAACTCGTATTTTTCTTCCATAAAACGCACCCGGTACTCCCTGTCCGCGACCAGGAGGACATGAAACGTATCGTCTGCATCTTTTAGAATGAACTGACTGCCGCGGCCGAGAATGACCGCGTTGCCCTCCACTGCAATCTTACCGATAATTTCGTGCAGCAGATCTACATAGATTTCTTCGTCGATATAGCCGTGGCGTTCATCCAGGATACGGTCGATAAAACTTCTGGACACCAGTCCGGATATAAAACGCTGGACTTTTCCACCGGCTTCTTTTTCCATCGATTGGACCCATTGGGTGGACACTTTGGCTTTCTGGGCCACCATCTGGATGATTTCGTTGTCAAAGAATGTGTACCCGAGTCGTTTGGCAACCATCTGGCCCAGGGTAATCCCGCCAGCACCAAACTGTCTGGATATGGTTATATTTGCCATTTAGCCTCCCAATGCCGCTATATCCCGAATATCCCTTGAGTTATTAAACACATTCGACCCGAATCTTCAATCATTTTTGGTTGGGTCCAACGATTATTTTTTTATTTTTTTCCTTGTTTCTTGCCGCGATTTAACATATGCAATTTCTTTTGTGGAGTTCACATACCCTAAGCGGTGTGGAATCAACCTCGCCAGATCCATAAACGAAAATACGGTGTTTAATTACAAAAAGAATCGCGACTGGGCTGAAAACCTGACCATTGTCATGCAATTGGGTCTTACGATGGTCGGCTGTATCGGTTTCTGTTTTTTCATCGGACTTCAAATAGATAAATGGATTGGCACAAGAGGTATTTTCGTAACCATTTTCACCATCCTCGGTATCTTCGGCGGGGGCAATGTGGCCTATCGCCAGATTATGGAGATATTCGCGGATAAAACCAAGCATCAGAATACTGACCACGATGTTGGAGACCGTTAGAGAAGTCCAGAAAAAATACTGTTCCAGGGCGATGGTGATGGCCGTCTGTGTCGCTCTGGTATTTATCATGGTCGGTTTCAAACCGGCCGGCAAGGGACTGGTTCTGGGCAGTCTTTTCAGTATCATTAATTTTGTTCTGATCGGTGCAACCCTGCCCCTGAAACTCGATTCTTCCAGGTCCAAAGCCGCCTTCCTGTCTTTTTTATCGATTGCCTGCAGATATGCACTGCTGGCGGTACCGCTGATTCTGGCCGTCAAACAACCCCAATTCGATCTGACGGCAACCGTGGTTGGGATATTTATGGTGCAGCTGGTCATCCTGGCCGAACATGGATACCGCTACTTTATATCGAACCGTAAACAAATAAAGGGTTTTTGAGGACAATCGGATATGGGTCAACTCGGGCTTATCCATCAACTGATCATTCCGGTGGGCGGACACAGCATCACCTTTAACCTTGAAGTGATCGTCATGACCTGGATTGTCATCCTGCTGCTGGTCGTATTCGGCGCTTCGGCCGGCCCTAAAAAAGGTTACATCCCCCGGCCCATGCAGGTTCTGGGCGAACTGTTAGTGTCTCAATTTTATCAGCTGACCGAAGACGCGCTGGACAAAGAGCAGGCGCAAAAATACGGGCCCCTTGTCTGCGCGTTGTTCATGTTTTTACTGCTGTCCAACTGGCTGGGAATTATTCCCCACCTGGAAGAACCGACCAAAGACCTGAATACGCCGCTGAGCCTGGGACTGATGGGATTCGTCATCGCCCACTATGCCGGCATCAAGAGCAAGGGGTTTGGGGCTTATGCCAAAGAATATTTTCAGCCCATCTTTTTTATGATGCCGTTGAACGTGATCGGTGAGCTGGCAAAAATCGTATCCATATCTTTCCGTCTTTTTGGCAACATCATGGGCGGGTCGATCATTATTCTGGTCGTATCTTATCTAACCTGGAGCGTTGTCCTGCCGCCATTGTTAAATGCGTTTTTCGGCTTGTTTGTCGGGACGATTCAGGCCTTTGTTTTCACGATGCTAACGATTGTTTACATATCCGTACAGGTGAAGTGAGATATGCCCTGGGAAACACAGACGGTTGTGCAGTTGAGCGCTTATGCCGGCGGGGGCATTGCCATGGGCCTCGGGGCCATCGGTGCCGCCATCGGCGAAGGCTACACGGCGGCCGAGGCCAACCTGGCCGTAGCGCGGAATCCCAAAATCTCCGGTGACCTTTTTAAAAATATGCTCGTGGGCCAGGCCGTGGCCGAGTCGGCTTCGATTTTTGCACTGGTAATCGCCATATTATTGCTGTTTCTGGACACCGGTGCCACAACCATGTTGAAAGCCGCCGCTTTGTTCGGCGCCGGGCTGAGCATGGGCTTCGGGGCTGTCGGCCCGGGAATCGGCTCCGGGTTTCCGGGTGGCCAGGCCTGCGCGGGTATTTCGCGGCAACCGGCGGTCGCTTCGCGTCTGACCACCAACATGTTGATCGGTTCGGCGGTTTGCCAGACGCCGGCTATTTTTTCCATGGTCGTGGCGCTGATGCTCATATTCATGAATTTTGGCGGGGCCCCGCTGGCGCCAACCTGGGCGGCTTTGATCGGCGCCGGGCTGAGCACCGGACTGGCGGCCATCGGATCGGGATACGGTGGGGGCCTGGCCGCCGGGGCCAGCTGCGAAGGTGTTGCCCGGCAACCCGCAGCGGTGGGTAATGTGACCACGATAATGCTGGTTGGACAGGCGGTTGCCCAGACCCCGTCCATTTTCGGACTGCTGATCAGTTTTATCCTGATCTTCAAAGCGTTTCCCGAATCACAGGCACTCAGTTCAGCCATGGCGCTGCTGGCGGCCGGCCTCTGTACCGGATTCGGGGGCATCGGGCCCGGTATGGGCAACGGCATGGCGGCCCAGGGGGCGGTTCGCTGGGTGGCCCGCAATGTTGAACACGCCGGTGATTTGATGCGTATCATGCTGGTGGGACAGGCCGTATCCCAGTCGACAGCCATATATGCCATGGTCGTCAGCCTGGTATTGATTTTTGTAATTTAAAAAGTTGAACAACTTTTTACATTTGAGGAGGAAAAAGAATGGCCATCGAAGGTGCAGATCTAATTAAAGCAGCCGCTTTTATCGGAGCGGGCCTTTCCATGGGACTGGGCGCTATCGGGCCGGGTGTCGGCGAGGGAATGGTCGCCGCCAAAGCCTGTGAGGCAATCGGCAAGAATCCAAGAGAAGCCGGCCTGTTGACCCGTACCATGCTCGTGGGGCAGGCTGTATCCGAATCAACCGGTATTTATTCACTGGTTATCGCTTTGCTGCTGTTGTTTGTGGTTTAGTCTTCAGACCGGATTTCAGCGTGCGCGCAGTTGTGCCGACCCGGCTGCCGGCGGCATCGCCAGCCGGTGAGTCGCGTCGTTGGCGACGGTTAAAGCGCGCTGCCTGACCGCCGGGCAGATATTTATTGTGCGCGTTTTCAGAGGATACGGGCCATGGAAGTCATCAACAATATTGCCCTGATCAGCATCAATGAAACACTGTTTATCCAGCTGATTTCATTTCTGATATTTTTGTTTATTATCAACAGGGTCATGATTCGTCCCCTGCGCCGGGCCATGGAAGAAAGAGAAAATTACGCCGATCAGCTGCAATGGGAAATGAAAGATGCTGAATCTGAAATCGTTCAGGTGACCCGGAAGATCAAACAACAGGAGGCCGAAGTCATCAAGGACGCCCGTTTGCTGAGCGAAGAGCTGGAATCTTCCGGCAAGCAGGAAGCCGAAGACATTTATAAGGCCGCCCGAAGCGAAGTCGAGCAGAAGATGCAAAAGGCCCAGGCCGAAGTGAACGTGTTAATCAAAAAGGCCCGTCAGTCGGTGCAATCCGAATCGGAAGCACTGTCAGTCGACATAATGGAAAAGTTACTGGATCGGAGGCTGGTATGAAAATTCATCCGAAACCGTCTGCAGCCTTTGCGAGCATCGCCGGATGGGCCCTGCTGCTGGTCCTGATATTTACACCGGCCCTGGGTGCGGCCGAATCCTCCGGTGGATTCCGTCCGACCTGGGACCTGATTATGCGCTGGGTCAACTTTATCATTCTGGTGGCGATCATCGTCAAGTTTGCGCGACGTCCACTGGCGGATTTTATCGCCGGCAAACGTGACGAGATCGCCTATCAGTTAAAGCGCCTGGAAGAACAAAAAGTTGCGGCCAGCGCCCGGGCCAAAGAGGTTTATCATCAACTCGATGACAGCCGGGAGCGCCTGGAAAGGATCAAAACGCGCATCATCGGACAGGGCCGGCAACGCCAGCAGGAAATCATCGATCAGGCCCGCAGTGAGAGCCGGCTTATTCTGGAAGGCACCCGGCGAAAAATTGACAATCAATTGCGGGAAGCTAAAGAAAATCTACGCACGGAAATGGTCGACAGCGCCGTGGATCTGGCTCTTGAAAGGCTGCCGCAGCAAATCACGGCTGCGGATAATCAAAAGTTGCTGGAAAAATATCTGACTGAAACCAACGCGTAATGTACTCTGAGTCATTCTTCTAAAACGACCTCGACCGGGTTTCGGTCGAGGTTTTTAAATTAAAAAGGGAATAAGATAATATGGAGCCACAAGAAACTTCAGCCAACCATTTTCTCAATACGGAAAGGCTGGATGTTGTATCGGCAGCCGAGTCGGCAGTTACTGCGGCAAAAAGTTTCATCGATTCCTTTTCGCCTGGCGGCGAAAAGGAATAGGACTCTGCCCTTACGGGCAGGATTTGGAATCTATTTAAAATCCAATTCCCAAATTGCATATAATTTAGCAGTCGGACTGTAACAAATGACTTTGCGGGTATAGCTGCGGGACAGGCGGTTAATGACGCTTTATGGTGATACGGTCGGTACGGGTTTGTTTGGCCATGCTGACATTTTTTGATCGGCTTATAAAGAATCGATGTGCGGCCGGGCCCCGGCCCATCGGAACATGGATGATGTAACGTCCGGCGGGCAGGAAGTCGCGCAGCAGCTGCGGGTTCAGCTCTTTGATTTCTTTGTAATCAGAGTCGATTTCGTCAGCAAGATCCACGATATTGATCGGGCGTCGCAGTTTGATTTCTAAACTGTCGTATTTGAGGGGATGGTAATTACCGGCCGGTGACAGGACATATCCGAACCGTTCGGGATCGGACATCACAATTTTTATCGCCGCAATGCGAAATACGTACCTTTCGGTTTCCAGCGGCAGGTTCAGGCGGTAAAAATCCGCGACCTTCTGTTTTTTGATAGCACGCCGCAGCCGGGTTTCCCCGCCGTTGTAAGCCGCCATGGCCAGTGACCAGGATCCGAACTTCTTATACAACAGCTGCAAGTATTTGAGGGCTGCTTCGGTCGCACGCTCAAAATTCAGTCTTTCATCGATTTTACCGTCACGCCGCAGACCGTTGCTGCGGGCTGACAGTGTCATGAACTGCCAGGGACCCCGGGCGCCTTTGGGTGAGCGGCTGTGGGTGAGCAACGCGCTCTCGGCCACCGCCAGGTATTTTAAATCATCCGGCATATCCCTGCGGTCCAGATACGCCTCGATAATCGGAAAATAACGTCCGGCCCGCTTGAGATACATGTAAACCTGGGCGCGGTCCCAGACGGTGATATTAAATTCCCGGTCCAGCATCTCCCATACGCGCTTATCATGCAGGGGGACAGGTTCCCCGCACAGCTGGAGGTCTCTGGGCAGGCTGTGGTCGAAGACCACCGGATTGGAGGGCGTCGGAACGAAGATCCGGGGTGCTGCCGCAGCGGGCGGATCTCCGGCCAACGGGTCGGTGTTGATGATTTGGGCGGTCTGCATCCCGGCTGCAAATATCAGTACCGCGAACACAACTGTCGTTAGATTTTTATTCATCCATCCACTAGAAGGTAAAATCGGTATAAGTTGGTAATTTTACCAAATTCGACGACAGGATTAAATGTTTAATTTATCCTGGAATTGGAAATCAGACAAAAGGGCGGGACGCAAGTTTCAGGATTGTATCTGTTTTCAGTTGGTTACTGCCCGATAAGCATGATCCTGGCATCGGCCACAATGCAGCTGTCACCTGAACACATCACCGGGTTCAGATCAATGGATTCGGCTTGATTCTCCAGGGCCATGACAAGTTCGGAGAAATTGAGCAACAGTCGGGTCAACTGCCGGTGATCAACCACCGGGCCGCCCCTGAAGCCGGTCAACAGTTTGCCGCCTCTCAGGCAACCGACCATTGATGTCACATCTCGCGATTTAAGTGGCGCCATTCGCAGGGCCGTGTCACCATAAATTTCAACACCCGTACCGCCGATGCCCAGCAGTACCACCGGACCAAACTGAAAATCGTATTGGGCGCCGACGATCAACTCAACCCCGCTGACCCTCTCTTCGACCAATATCCCTTTGAAACCGGGCATTTTGCTGAACAATTCGAACACCGGCCGCAGTTCCTGGTCATTGCGAATACCGACAACCACACCGCCGGTATCCGATTTGTGAATCACCTCGGGCGAAATAATTTTGGCCACAACCGGATAACCGATGGATCCGGCCGCCCGGCAGGCCCCGGAGATGGTATCGGCCTGCTCGAAACGGGTCACCGGGACACCGGCATCAGATAACATGCGATTGGCATCCGGTTCCATAACCCACCCATGGCGCTTTGATTTGAGAAGAATTTGCTGTATGTCGGTTTTCAGCATGGCCGGGACCTCCGCATCGATTCCACCATTAGTACGGCACCGTCGATAGACGACGACACCGGGACCTGATTGAGTTCGAACCCTTCGATCAGCATGCGATATTTTTCCACATGCGGCACGTAGGCCACCAGGGGCTTGCCTTCACGCTGGTACACATAGCTCAGTCGGGCGCCCAGATCTGCCGATATTCCGGGCGAATAGGGCAGCAGTAAAATGAGCACGCATTCGATTTCGGCTGACTTGCTCAGTCCACTGGCGGCAGCAACGAAATCGTCATCGGTCGCACTGCCGGTCAGGTCTATGGGGTTTTCCAGCGAAGCTATGGCCTGGACGCTGGGAGACAGGCGCTTGCGAATACCATCCTGGATATCCGGTGATAATCCGGGGATTTTGAGCCCATGCCGGGAGCAAATATCCGTGGCAAGCACCCCGTGACCGCCGCTGACGGTGATGATGCCGACCCGCCCGTCAATCGATTGTGGATAGCAGCTGAGGGCCTCACAAAAGGACAGCATTTCGAATTCCGAGTGGGCTTCAACGATCCCGTGCTGGGACATCACTTCGGAAAACACCAGGTAGTCTCCTGCCAGGGATGCCGTATGGCTGGAAACCGCACGACGACCGGCTTCGCTTTTGCCGGCTTTGAGGACAATGACCGGCTTTGCACTGGCCCGCGCCGCCTGCACGAATCGACGCCCCTCGTTTTTATCAAAGCCTTCAATATAAAATGCGATGACTCGCGTGCGGTCATCTTGAACGAGATAGTTAAGCAGATCTATTTCCCGAATCAGGGCTTTATTGCCGATGCTAACAGCCAGGGACAGGCCGACGCTCTGGCCGGCGAATTTTACCATCTGGTCCACCAGCACGCCGCCACTTTGGCTGATCAGGGCCACATTGCCCGAATCCGGGCGTACCAGGCGTTCACCCGGCAGGAAGAATGTATCGAAGCGTTCCGGTGCGTATATGCCCAGGCAGTTGGGGCCGATAAATGGGAAGTCTGCCGCGCTGGCCATCTCTACCAACTGCTGCTGCAGGTCAGCGCGTCCGGATTCGGCAAACCCGCCGGAAATAATGGTCGCGCCGCCGACACCGTTGGCAATGCATGCCTGCAAGATGGCCGGAACGTATTCGGCCCGGGCGGCGATCACCGCCAGATCGATCCGCTCCGGCACATCCCCCGGGTGCTTGTAAACCTTTTCACGCTGAAGGGTGCCGCCTTTTGGATTTATCGGGAACACGCTCACCGGATAGCGCAGGTACAGCTTATTGTAGATGACGTTGGCCGGATGCCGGTCGTTGGTCAGTGATACGCCTGCCACGGCGATCGTCCGGGGATTGAATAAGGGATCAAAGTTCAATGGCAGCCTCCCGGGGCATGGGTTTCAGGGTGTTGTCAAATATTTTTTATGTCATTTCCGATGGAAAATGCCCGGCCGATGAAATCGCCGATGCCATGGTATGTCCTTATTTGAGGTCCAAAGATCATGGGCCTGAGTTTTTCTATATCCGGTAATCCGGCCGGCCCTAAAATGGACTCTTCCGCTTTGACATCCATGATTTCACCCACGTACTGGGTGTGCAGTCCCAGTTCCACGGTTTGAACAACCCGGCATTCCAGTACCAGCGGAAATTCGTCAATATAGGGTGCATCCACTTTTTCGGCCTTGACGGCTGTCAAGCCGCAATCGGCCAGCTTATCGGTGGTTTTGCCGCTGACGATTCCAAAATAATCGGTCTGACGGGCAAATTTTTCAGTGGCGATATTTACGGTATAGGCCTGACGCTCGACCACGTTGCGGTAAGTGTAGCGCGTTTTTTGCAACGAGACGTAGACACAGGGCGGCTTTCCACAGCAGATACCGGCCCAGGCGGCGGTCATCACATTGGGTCGCCCGTCCGGGTCAAAGGTCCCGATAACCCAAACCGGTGTCGGGTAAGCAAGTGTTTTGGCGCCAAGTGATTGTTTCATTCCTGATCTCCCTGAATTAGTGGTTATTTCGTACTGACAGCCGATCGGTTTATAATCCCAGATTGTGCCTATAGACGGTCTTCTTAGGGACAGGGCGGTGGTTTTTGCAACAGCTTTAGAATCGATTCGTGCCCCTTTTCGGCGGCCCACTGGAGAGCGGTTTTGCCGGATCGGTCAGTCACGTCCACTTCGATGCAATATCCGCTCAGCACGCGCACCACCCCTTCGTGGCCGGCCCTTGCAGCCAGCAGCAAAGCCGTGTTGTCTTCATTGTCGCGGTGATTGAAGTCGGCCCCTTTCTCGATCAACATCCGGGTTACCCGGGTAAAGCCATCGGCTGCGGCAAACATCAGGGCCGTCCGGCCAAAGGTATCATGGGTGTCAACGGCGGCACCCATCTTGAGCAAGTCCGCGACCACTTTGACATGGCCGTTGCCGGATGCAAACATCAGGGCGGTCGATCCGTTGCGGCTGGTGGCGTTGACGTTGGCATTGTTGGCGATTAACATGCGAACGATCCGGGTGTGGCCAAACTGGGCGGCCAGCATGAGCGCCTCCCAGCCGGCATCGCCTTTGGCGTTGACATCCGTCCCCCGTTCGAGCAGAAGCTTGACCACCTGCGTGTGCCCGTTCATGGCCGCCTGCATCAGCGCTGTCCAGCCGGACTCGTTGGTCGTATTCGGGTCGACACCGCCATCCAGCAGGTCCGTGACTTCTTTGAGAAGGCCGATTTCGGCTGCTGTCACCAGGTCCTCGGCATTTTCATCTGCTGCCAGGCAATAATTCCATGAAACGGTGTACAGGACAGCCAATACAGCGCCAAACCAAAGGATGATACCGGGCAGCTGCTTCATCGTTGCCTCCATCTAGAGCGTTTGTCAGAACAACGTTCCGATATGGGTATTATTCTGAGTATTGGGTAGACTGTCCATAATGTCTAATCCTCCAAACGCTCTAAAAATTTATTCAATAGCAAAAAACTGCCATGAGGGCGGGCAGACCATCCCGCTGACATTCAGCTGAACAACTGCAGCTCAGAGGAAATTTATAATAGACAGCGCGCAAGCGCTTCCACAACCCTGGCCCAGCAAGATTTGGCCAACGGCACCATTGAACATAGTCGATGGATAAAAATCAAGCGCTTATTTTCAGGATGGGCAAACAATGAACATCATTGTCACGGGTCCTGCTCATCGACCGGGCGTTTGCCTGACGAGCGATCTTCTCCTTCAGCGCCTGCCGGCGGTTCGGACGGCAGGCGTCGGGCTGACCGGCGTTCAGCCGTCGCCCCGTTGCCCAGCGCTCTGGATTCGCGATAGACCCGATCCAGTTCATAACAGGCACGGTCAAACGTTCTACCGTATATCTGCACTAGGGTGGCCTTTTTGGCGGCCTGCCAGCCGACCTCCAGGGCGATGATCCAGGGACTGCGTCTTTTGGCCCAGCGATATGCCCTGAATGGCCATTTGATCCAGCCGTATGTCTGATAGGCTTTTCCGATGACCCTGGTCAGAAAGCCGGGCAACAGCATTTCCGAAATATTTTTAGCCCGCCACAGGGTTTCCAGGCGAATCTGGTAGAGTCGGCGTGCCAGCAGGTATTCTTCACCTTTACTGATGGTTCCGATCCAGGTCCGGGTTCGGTCCAGCAAAGGTCCGATGGCCGCTTCTTCCAGGGCGTTGCCGGCCTCCGGGAAATACCGGCCGGCAATGACCGTGGCAGCCTCAAAAACTGCAGATTTGTACTCGGCAAAACCCGGGTTGGCGGTTAAGATCGCCGGAAAGCCGATCAGCCGGTTGCGAATGGCATCTATTTCAGGGTCCCTGAAATCAGGTTCCGAAACTTCGGCCGCCTCCAGTTCTTCGAGTACCGCTTCCAGTTCCTCTTTACTGAGCGCCGACTCGTCAATGGTGGTCTCCTTTTCGTCAAAGGCTTCGACAGCCAGCATGCCCAGATACAGATAAAGATCGACCAGTAAGTGTTTTATCAGTATCAGGACCGTCAAACGATTGGAGAGAAAGGCCAGCCACACGAAGGGGTCCAGATACAGCAGGAACCGCAGGCGTGCAATCTTTTGCAGGATCTCCCGATAGCGGATGTAGATCCGGTAAAAACGGCTGGTGCTGATCCGGACATACCAACGCCAGGCCCTTTTTATATGACGGATATTCAGGGCGCGCAGTCTGCTGAAGCCGCGTCTTTGAAGGATCGAATCGAAACGATGCAGTGATTTTTCCAGACTGTGGAGAAATGCGCCGACACCGACTTGAAGTTCGGGTCGCTGTGCGACAGGATGGAAGCAGACCGCAATGCTGTGGATATAATCCTTCAGGTAGCGCAGTTCACCGATATTGGCCGAATACGAAGTAAGAATGCTTCGGCAGCGCACCTGAACGATGCCGAGCGCTTTTCTGGTCGGCAGATCGGCACCTGCCATCTGTTGGTCCAGCGCATCAATGTCGGATTTCAGGGACCTGTGCCAGGACAGGGCACCTTTGGCGCGGCTCAGTATCAGGACAGCCATCAGCGTGCCGGCAAGGGCCGCAATGGCCCAGACAATTCTCAGTATCGTCCACCCGTCCATATAGACAAATTCCAAGCACCAAAAATCAAATTACAAACAAATCTCAAATCCTAAATTAAAATAAACCAAACATACGGGTATTCAGGACTTATAGCTGCTGTCAAAAATGTATTCCGAATGACTTTTGGAAAGCCAACGGTTGAAATCCCCCTGTCCCCCTTTGCAAAGGGGGAACGCTATATCGATTGGACTGGCGTAAACGCTCAAATCGCGGGTAAAAAGACTGTGCCGGCGCAGAAGGTTCCCCCTTTGCAAAGGGGGACAGGGGGATTTAGAAATGGTGTCAAACGGAACAAGTTTCTGACAATCACTAGATTCATTGGGCATTGAGATTTGCCCTTCGAGCTGGCTCAGGTTGGTGAGCCTTTCGAACCATTTGATATTTGGAATTTACGCTTTATCGATAATGATCACAATTGGAGAAATTACCCAATTCCCATATTCTAATCAATTTCTGGTGCACGCCACTAGTCGGGTGCGTCGATATCCGGCCCCAGACATTCCAGGCCGAAGCGACTGCAGGCATCAGGCGGGTAGACATTTTGCAACTCATCTTTGACGGTACGCGGCCACAGGGGTACACCGACCAGATAAGCGATCCGGCCGATGCAGTGCGAGCTCACCGGTGCGGTAAGGAAAACAAAAGCGATGGTCGCCACGGCCCGGGCCGCTACGCTGATATCAGCAAAATAGAGCGCCAGGGCCAGCAGGACCACACCGATACCGATGGTTCCGGCCTTGGTACTGCAGGACATGCGCATGAACAGATCGGGCATGCGGATGATCCCCGCACCGGCCACAAACATAAAAAAGGCGCCGACAACCAGCATCGCAGCGATAATGATCTCGCTCACGGTTCTCCCCTCCATTTTTCGATATAGTAGGCAAAGGCGATGACACTTAAAAAGGATATAATGGCCCACACGCTGGCCACGTCCAGCAAGACCGACTTGTGGGTAACAATGGCATAAGCAACGATGATACCGGCCGAATTGGTTGATATGAGTTCGAATGCCACAACCCGGTCCGGCAGGCCCGGTCCCATTATCAGTCGAACAAAGCCCATTAGCATGGACGCGCACAGCAGCGGGAAGACAATATAATAGATGACTGTTTGTAAAATCATGAAAACACCTCGATCACCCGGCGCTCCAGGTTTTGCTTGATATCCCGGCGAAAGGCTTCGGCATCCTCCACATACATGGCGTGAATGTAAAGGACCTTGCGGTCCGGCGACACATCCAGGCTCAAGGTTCCCGGCGTCAGGGTTATAAAATTAGCCAGAATCGTTATCTGCAGGTCGTCTGTGGTATCCAGCGGTATGGCGATGATGGCCGGCCGCATGTGGTGCTCGGGCGTGAGCACTTCCCAGGCAACCCTCAAATTGGCGATGATCAATTCTTTGATAAAATAGAGGGTAAACCCGCAGAATTTATAGAGGCGGCCGACATATACCAGAAAGGCCACATCCGCCGGTGAACTGATCAGCCACAGGGCCAGCGAACTGACCACGAACCCGATGAAAAAATTGATCAGTGTAAACGAACCGGTGAGCACCATCCAGATAACCGGCAAGATGAGGTTTCCAAGGAATATGTTGAGTTGTTTCATTTCACCGCTCCCATTACGGCCTGGATGTACTGCTGCGGATCGACCAGCTGTTCGGCTGCCCGCAGGGAAAGTTCCATAAACGGTTCGGTCAACAGACCGATGGTCAGGGTCAGCAACGCCAGAACGATCATCGGCAGATAAAGGGCTATCCTGGCGGTCGGACTGATCGCGGCAGTCGGTTTGGCCGGCCCTTCGGCCGTTTGCGGCACGGCGCCCCAGAAAGCGCCGGCCCAGATTTTGGCCATCGAGAACAGGGTCAGCAGACTGACTGCCAGGGCGGTTGCCGTAATGGCATAGGATTGAATGCCAAGGCTTGCTTTAATCAGGATAAATTTGGCCCAGAACCCTGACAGGGGCGGAATTCCGGCCAGAGAGAAGGCTGAAACCACAAATATCAGCGTCAGCCAGGGTGCGCTTTGTGACAGGCCGCCCAGTTCATCCAGTTCATAGGAACCTTGCAGCCGCCGGGCAACACCACTGACCAGGAACAAATTCGTTTTTACGATAATATGGTGCATGATGTAAAAAACCGAACCGGCCAGCGCCAGGGGTGTGAATAATCCCAGCCCCATCACCATGTAGCCGACCTGGCTGATGATATGAAACGAAAGGATGCGTCGGAATTCATTGTGGGACATGGCCCCCAGCACGCCGGTGACCATTGTCAGACCGGCAATGATCAGAATCAGGGTATGGGTGTAAGCAATGTCCCGGATAAACAGCAGGGTAAAGACCCGCAACAGGGTGTAGACACCGACTTTGGTCAGCAATCCGGCAAATATGGCCGAAACAGCCACCGGCGGTGTGTGATAGGAGGCCGGCAGCCAGAAGAAGAGCGGAAAAAGGGCCGACTTGATGCCAAAGGCCACCAAAAAAAGCATGGCCAGGGTCGTTACGACACCGCTTTGCTGGATTGTGCCCAGTTGCAGCGACAGATCGGCCATGTTCAGCGTTCCGGCCATGCCGTAGAGAATGCCCAGGGCGGTGAGGAAAAACGCGGATGAAATCAGGTTCAGAGTGACATACTTGATGGCCCCTTCCAGTTGCGGCTTTTCTCCGCCCAGGGCCAGCAGCACAAAAGAGGACATGAGCATGACTTCGAACCATACATACAGGTTGAACAGGTCGCCGGTTAAAAATACGCCGCTGACGCCCATCAACAAAAGGTGGTAAAATGGATAATAGCCATTGCGCTCGCGCCGGGGGTCGATGCTTCCCAGCGAATAGATCATGACCGCCAGGCCCATCAGTGATCCCAGAACAGTCATAATTGCGCCCAGCAGGTCGGCCGCCAGAGTGATCCCGAACGGTGGCGGCCAGTTGCCCAGCTGGGTGGCAAGGATGCCTTTCTGCCAAACGGCTGCCAGCAGGATCAGGGCGGTTGTGAGCAAAGCCAGTGCCCCGGTGACACCGATAATTCGCTGGGCGATGCGCCTGCCCCAGAAGATCAGGCAGACGGCCGCAGTGGCCAGGGGTATCAGTATGGGCAAAACCAGCAGGGTGTTCATGTGTCGGTGGATTTCATATCATCAATGTTATCGGTGGAAAGCACTTTATAGGTCCGGCTGAACAGCACCAGGGCAAAGGCCAGCACGCCGAAAGAGATAACGATCGCTGTGAGAATGAGTGCCTGGGGCAGCGGATCGGCACTTGTTTCGGTCAAACGCTGCAGGCCTTTGGCAATCAAAGGCGGTTTGCCCCGGGTCAGGCCGGCGGCCACGAAGATCAGCAGGTTGATGGCATTGGAAAGCAGCACCAGACCAATGACCAGTTTAACCGGGGTTCGGCACAAGAGCAGGAAAATACCCGATCCGAAAATAAAGCCGACCAGGATGGCGGCCAGAACGTTCATTTCATTCTCCTTCAGCCAGGGATAAGATTATCGTCAGCGTGGCGCCGATGACGACCAGGTATACGCCGATATCAAATATGATCGGGGTCCCGATGGTCAGCCCTTCACTGCCTTGAATGGTCAGGGTGCCCCATTGGCCGGTCATGAACGGCTGCCCTTCGAACAGGGATACCAACCCGCTTCCCAGCGATGTGATCAGGCCCACACCGATGAGCGTCAACGGGTTGATCCGCAGCATTTTGCGGGTCTCCTCGGCGCCGAATGCAAAACTGTGCAATATAAAAGTGCCCGAGGCCACCAGCCCGCCGATAAACCCGCCCCCTGGAAGGTTGTGCCCCCGGAAGAGCAAAAATGCCGAAAGCAGCAGCAACATTGGCATCAGGTAAGTTGTCGCAGTAGCGAGAATAACAGAATGCATGCATAACTCCTTTTAATGACATCCGGTGAAAAAAGATGTGTTGAGTAATTTCCAAATCGCAATTTTGATGGTCTCGTAAAAAGTCACAAATTACTCTACAGCGTCATTCCGGCGAAAGCCGGGCACGCAGTGAAGCTTTAGCGCTATCCAGTAATTTCAGTACCTTCTCTCTTTCGAAAATAGGCGATCGGTCAAGATAAGGTTTCCCCTCCCC
>Ga0126335_1000024_pt1 | contig 70053 bp, 76 predicted proteins | sample OlaspJWI45metaG_FD_108409 | JGI IMG/M metagenome (GOLD analysis project Ga0126335, IMG submission 108409) | Marine gutless worms symbiont microbial communities from Oahu, Hawaii - Olavius sp. 1 OAHU.JWI-45 metaG | ecosystem: Host-associated > Annelida > Digestive system > Unclassified | place... | reverse complement strand
GTACCAATACCACCAATGGTCAGGGCATGTATCGCCAGTAATTTTGATAGCCCTGCAAAATAAGATCCGGCAAGCAATAAAAATCCGAGCGAGATAAACCAGAATGACAAGTACAAGCTCCATAACAGGCTTTTCTTCCAGATGCCTGGTGTATGCCAACCGACTAACCTGATGGCATTTGCGATAAAAATACCCAACGCCAGGTAGGCGGTTAATTGTGGCAAATTCAGGAAAAGCTCAACGATAAGGAATAACAGCAATAACACCAGGCTGGACATATCGAGCCATTTAGAATTAAACAGTGTGACTGGATAGCCCACACCTCTTTCAATAAAGAAAGGTACAACTCGCCTGCCCATGGTAAATATAAGGGCGATAATTAAATATAGCCCTCCATAGATGCCCCAGAACAGACCTTGATCAAGAACGCCTAATGCACCCAGGTAAAAGAGTAAATTGAAAGTAGTAAGCAGTATGAGCTTGGATAATATTGCGATCTGTTTTAGTGATTGCTTTGCTCTGGATATGGGCAAGCTAACGGCGATTAGTAAGGCAAGCGAAAACAGGATATCGAGAACACCGGCGACGATTAAGTAAGAGCTTCCAAATAGCCACAACAGGCGCGCGATGCCCCATAAAGCAAAAAGTGATAATAGGGGTTTTCCGGTAAGTGTTTGTATGCCAGTCCAGTTTTCAACAGCGGTTAGTAAGAACCCTGCAATAACGGCAAGCCCATAGCCATAAATCATTTCATGCGCGTGCCATTGTGAAGTAGATAAGGTCTGCAGGGGAAGCGTGAACTGAAAATGATAGATAACTGACCAGAGAGACATTGATAGTATTGAAAAAAGTCCAGCGCCAAGAAAAAAGGGTCTGAAACCTAGGTTGAGCAGGGCCATGTAGTATCCTTAATCAAGTATGTCATGTAGAAAGAAATTAAGCGCTATTCTTTAATTTGAGCACAATGGTTTCGATGTTGTTTTCATGCATGCGACGGCGAGCAATCTCTAATTCTTTAAGAGAATCAAATGGTCCTAGCATGACCCGGTGCCAGGTCTTTCCACCATGGGTAACTTTTTCTATATGAGTAGTTAGACCAAGAATCAGGATGCTGGCACGACGTCGATCGGCATCCTCGAGCTTCTGAAATGAACCAGCCTGTAGCCGGTAACGTCCAGGTTTGTCCATTGATTTATCAGGTGACTCATCGCGCACTTGCTGGCTGATAATGTGTGCCGGAACCTGTTCCTCACGACTGGGCAATAGCTTGTAAAATTCAATAGGCAGGTTGTCGACGATATCGTTGCTGTTATCTTCTGGTGGTGGGCTGGTTAGTGTATCGTCCTGTTTGATGAGTGCTTCAAAGTCAATAGTATTGCTCATGATGAGCCAGGTACATAGAACACCAATCACAACACCGCTAAACAATGTACCCCAGCAATAACCGTCATGTTTTTTCTTCTTGCGTGGTGGTAGTTTGACTTTTTGTGGGGCCGTCATTAACTAGCATCCTGCATATCATCTTTAAACATACTGTCGGGTGCGCTAACACCAAGTAAGCGTAGCCCATTACGGATGATTTGCTGTGCAGCAAGGATTAGACACAAGCGTGCATTACGCAGTGCAGCATCATCTACAATAAAGTGATGTGCGTTGTAATAGGCATGCAGTGCTTGTGCCAGGTCGCGCAGGTAATAAGTTATCTGATGGGGTTCATGTTGTGAACCAGCACGTGCGATAAGATCACCGTAACTACTGATGACCTTGATCAGGTCATGCTCATGTTCTTCTTTCAATAAATTAACTGAAGATAACCCGAGTGTCTTGTCAAAGGTTAAACCGCGTTCCTCGAGTTGACGGAATACGCTGCTGACACGGGCGTGGGCATATTGTATGTAATAAACCGGGTTGTCATTGGTCTGAGACTTGGCGAGGTCCAGGTCAAAATCCAGGTGTTGTTCGCTTTTACGCATTACATAAAAGAAACGTGCAGCATCATTACCTGTTTCATGACGTAATTCGCGTAGCGTAACAAACTGTCCGGAGCGGGTGGACATGGCGACTTGTTCCCCGTTGCGATACAGGTTGGCAAACTGCACCAGCATGACTTCAAGTTGTTCGGCTTTACCACCCATGGCCAGGATGCCGGCACGAACGCGTGGGATATACCCATGATGATCGGCACCCCAGATGTTAATGAGTCGGTCAAAGCCCCGGTCGAGCTTGTTCATGTGATAGGCAATGTCTGAGGCAAAGTAGGTATACAGGCCATTATCGCGTTGAACCACGCGATCCTTCTCATCATCATAGGCAGTAGACTGAAACCACAATGCGCCGTCCCGTTCATAGACATCGCCGGATTTTTGCAGGCGAGCAATAGTTTCCGGAATTTTGTTGTTTTTCATTAGCGAGGATTCAGGGAACCACTCATCGAATTCCACGCCGAACTCTTTCAGATCCCGACGGATATTTTCTGTAATTTCTTTCAGTCCCTGATCGTGAATGATCTGATAACTGTCACTGTCGACCAGTGCTTTGAAACGCTCAATCAGTGCATCGACATAGCACTCCTTATCGCCGCCATCCGGTTCGTCAGGTGGTAGATCGTTTAGTACCGTTTCGGCGCTGTGGCGAAAGTCATCACTATATTCACGGTGTAAAGTGGCACCAATATCCCAGATGTAATCGCCCTGGTAGCCATTGGCTGGAAACGGCAGGGTTTCGCCGGCAAGTTCCAGGTATCGCATCCATACGCTGACGGCGAGGATATCCATTTGGCGACCGGCATCGTTGCCGTAATATTCCTTGCTGACTTCATAGCCATTTTCACTTAGCAAGTTGGCAAGTGAGGCGCCATAGGCGGCACCGCGACCATGGCCTACGTGTAAGGGGCCTGTCGGGTTGGCGGAGACAAATTCAATCTGTACCTTAATGCCTTTGCCTGACTGGTTGCGCCCATAGGCGTCAGCGACAGACAATACCTGTCCGATAACGGCATTCGCCGCATCAGATTTCAGAAAGAAATTAATAAAACCGGGTCCGGCAATCTCGGCTTTTTCCAGCCAGTCAGTAGCGGGCAGTGCATCCAGTACCTTTTGCGCCAGGTCACGTGGCGCCATGCCTGCTTTTTTTGCCAGTACCATGGCGACATTACTGGCCAGGTCACCATGTGAGGGGTCGCGAGTCCGGTCGATTTTTAACGAGCCAGGTAACTCGACATCGAGTTCTCCCCGTGACCGCAATCCTTGCAGTGTCTCTAGCAACAGGGTGTTGAGTTGATCCTTCAATGGAGTATCCCGTTTAAATGAGCGCGCATTCTAACGGCGCAGGGCTGGTGTTGGAAGAGAGAGTGGTTAGCCCGTATGAGATAGTCGGGCTAGTCTGTAAGACCCTGGACGAGTAACCAACCGCCTATTACTGCGCCCCCGATGGGCCAGCCGATTGAAAAAGAGCCAGTAGCCAGGACTATGGCGCTGGCAATCAGCACGCTGCTGCCGGCAAGCGTTTTATTACGCTGTGCGCTGGTGCCGCGAATCTCCTGCTGGATTTGTTTCATGTCATTGTCGTGCAACTTCAGGTGCAGGTTACCTTCAGCCGCCTGTTTCATGACCTTGTGTGCCAGTAGTGGTAACTGCGGTAATTTTTCACCCCACTGTGGTAACTCCTGCTTGAGCTGGTTGATGAGTGCGCGGGCGCCAACCTGGTCTTTCATCCAGTTCTCCAGAAAAGGTTTGGCTGTTACCCACAAATCCAGATCGTCGTACAGCATGCGACCCAGTCCCTCGATATTCAGCAGGGTCTTTTGTAGTAGCACAAGCTGTGGTTGCACCTGCATGTCAAATCGTCGGGCCGTCTGGAACAGGCGTAGCAGTAACTGGCCAAATGAGATTTCTCTCAAGGGTCGCTCGAAAATGGGTTCGCAGACAGTACGTATCGCTGATTCAAATTCATCGACACGAGTACCTTCTGGCACCCAGCCAGAGTCAACGTGTAGCTGGGCAACACGGAAATAGTCACGTTCAAAAAATGCCATGAAATTTTCTGCCAGGTAGCGCTTATCTGAAGGTGACAGACTGCCCATAATGCCGAAATCAACCGCCATGTATTTGGGTTTGGCTGGATTACTTACATCGACAAAGATATTGCCGGGATGCATGTCGGCATGGAAGAAATTATATTGAAATACCTGTGAGAAGAAGATCTCAACGCCACGCCTGGAGATTTCCTTAAAGTCGGTGCCTGCTGCGCGAAGGGCGTCCATATCACCGACCGGGATGCCACTAATGAGTTCCATGACCATGACGGTCTTACGGCAGTAGTCCCAGTAAACTTCAGGGACATACAACATATCAGAGCCTTCAAAATTACGCCTGAGTTGGGTGGCATTGGCGGCTTCACGCATCAGATCAAGTTCATCCATCAACGTCTTGCGGTATTCTTCAACCACTTCAACCGGACGGAGACGATGGCCTTCGCTCCAGTAACGTTCTGCTAACTTCGCAATAGTGAAGAGAATGCCCAGATCATGTTTGATCCAGCGTTCTACATCGGGGCGTAGCACCTTGACGACAACTTCACGGCCATTCTTGAGTCGGGCCGTATGCACCTGGGCGACTGAAGCTGATGCCAATGGCGTTTCATCAAATTCATCAAATAGATCGTCAACGGGCTGACCAAGGGATTTCTCAATGATTTGCTTGGCCACTGTTCCCGGGAAGGGGGGGACTTTGTCCTGAAGTAATGCCAGTTCTGCAGCAATATCGCCGGGTAATAGATCGCGACGAGTGGAAAGCATCTGGCCGAACTTGATAAAAATAGGTCCCAGGTCTTCCAGTGCTTCACGGATGCGTTGGCCGCGTGGCCCCCTGTTGCGACGAATCCAGTTCCATGGCGCAAGATATAGCAGGTAGCGTACTGGCCTTAGTAGATGGGTCGCCAGTACGATCTCATCTAGCCCATGGCGTACCAGTACTCGATTAATGAGCACCAGTCGGAAGAATTGTTGCAGGTGTTTCAAGAAGTACTGGCCTCCTGAGACAAGAGGCGTGACTCAAAGCGCTGTACGCGCATTTCAAAACGTTCGACAACCGCACGTACTTCATCAACCTGGTTATTCAATTCTTCAACTTCGGCAGGTAAAGGTAATTGTTCGGTCTCAATTTGCAGGTAGTCACGCAGGTCATCGGCAAAGGCATTCGCAGATTGATTGCCCCATTGTTTTATCCCGCGTGCAAGCTTTCCCAGTTGGAAGGCGATCGCATCACCAGTGTAGCGTGAGATAATTTCTTCCCAGTCAATGTCGATATCTTTCAGTAATGATTCATAAGCCTGTACGGCCTGTAAATCTCCATCAATCTTTAGATCTTCTGTATTGGCTTTGCCATTCACGCTAACAGCGGCCAGTGCCAGTGGTGTCCCCTGGATAGTGGCATCTACCTTTCTCTGGCATTCCTCGAGAAGGAATACACTGCCATTGCTGAAGTGAAAATATAAAGTCAGATTTACGCCGTCAAGGTGCAGACCTATACATTTCCCATCGAGTTTACTGCTGACGATGTCAGGCTGGTCCGCGATAATTTTATTAAACGCGGTTTCTATTGCGGCCAGGGCGATGGTGGGGAGCCTCATAATTTAATACCGGTATTTAAACAATCTCAATTGGATGCAGAACAAGGCAAAAATTAAACTTAAAAACGGAGTGTACTTGTTCGTACATGAGTATTTGAGTTTAATTTTTAATACAGTTAAGCGCCAATTGAGGACGTTTAATTAGAATTTGAATCCGCGATGGACAGCAACAATACCGCCAGCGAGGTTATAAACCTGGCAGTCCTCAAAACCAGCGTCCTGCATCATGTCCTTAAGCGTTTCCTGGTCCGGATGCATGCGAATGGATTCAGCCAGGTAACGATAGCTGTCTTCATCGTCTGCAATCATCTTGCCCATCTTGGGTAACAGGGAGAAAGAATAAAGATCATAAAGTTTATCCAGCCCGGGCAATACAGGCTTTGAAAACTCAAGCACCAGTAGTCGTCCACCGGGGCGCAGACAATGGTACATTGAGCGCAAGGCGGTGTCTTTATCGGTAACATTACGTAGACCAAAACCAATCGTGATGACATCAAAATGATTGTCAGGGAAAGGCAGTATTTCTGCGTTGGCCTGCACGTAGTGAGAATTTTTCGTGATGCCAGCATCAATCAGGTTGTCCCTGCCATTCGATAGCATGGCATTGTTGATATCAGAAACAACCAGTTCGCCCTGATCACCTAACGAGGGTGCCATGCGTTTGGCGAGATCGCCGGTACCACCGGCAAGATCCAGCACCCGGTTACCAGGGCGCAACTGGCACAGGTCAACCGTGAAACGCTTCCATAGACGATGGAGTCCAAAAGACATGACGTCATTCATGACATCATATTTATCGGCAACAGAGTCAAACACGTGACGTACGTGCTTAACCTTTTCTCCAGTCGGTACGTCCTTGAACCCGAAGTGGGTATGTCCCGGTTTTGTCGTGTTATTATTCATACGCTGGATTCTAACAGCTTACTGACGGGTAATGAGAACCGGCAGATTCAGGACGATTACAGCTGTGTGACTTTTATAGACTTGCGTGACTTACCAGCGGCTTTCAGACGCTCCAGGTAGTCTTGCCAGTTTGCTTCCTGGTTGATTCCCAGACCATATAACCACTCCCAGCTATATATGCCTGAATCATGGCCGTCGTCGAAGAAAATGGTGACGGCGTAATTGCCCGTGGCTTCAATCTTTTCAATTTTGACGTCTTCCTTGCCAAACTGCAGCTTGGCCGAGGCCGGGCTATGTCCCTGTACTTCTGCAGACGGTGAGAAGACGCGCAAATATTCTGCGCTTAAATCAAAGCTTTTGCCATCATCAAAGCTGACCTTGAGCAAGCGGGTTTCACCGTCGTAATTGAGTTCTGTTGGGACAGGTTTGTTTTGTTTAGTCATCGTCTTCTCCGGCTAGAGGATGTACTGACTAAGATCCTCATCTTCAGCCAACTCACCCAGGTTCTTGTCTACAAAAGTAGCGTCTACTGAAACATGCGCATTACTCATATCGGTCGCTTCAAAGGAAACATCTTCCAGTAGCCGCTCCATGATGGTATGCAAGCGACGAGCACCGATGTTTTCAGTTTTTTCATTTACCTGTGAGGCGATTTCTGCAATTCGCTGTACGCCATCTTCAGAAAACTCCAGGTCGACATTTTCTGTCGAGAGCAGGGCACTGTATTGTTCGGTTAGGCTGGCGTCAGGTTCGGTCAGGATGCGAACAAAGTCTTCTGCCTTGAGCGCATTCAACTCAACCCGAATAGGTAAGCGACCCTGAAGTTCCGGGATCAGGTCGGAAGGCTTACTGACATGAAAGGCGCCTGAGGCAATAAACAGAATGTGGTCGGTCTTCACCATGCCGTATTTGGTATTCACTGAACAGCCTTCAACCAGCGGCAGCAAATCACGCCACACCTTCACGGGAGACATCGGGACCACTGGACTCGCCGCGCTTGGCAACCTTGTCGATCTCGTCGATGAAGACGATGCCATTCTGCTCAACATTTTCTAATGCGTGTAACTTGGTTTCTTCCTCGTTAATCAGCTTGGCGGCTTCTTCATCCTGAAGTAAATGGCGCGCATCAGATACCTTGAGGCGCTTGCTGGTTTTTTTCTGGTTCGACAGGTTCTGGAACATGCCCTGTAACTGGTTGGTCATGTCTTCCATTCCTGGTGGTGCCATGATCTCAACGCCTACAGAAACACCGGAAACTTCAATTTCAATTTCCTTTTCTTCAAGGTCACCATTACGAAGTTTCTGACGAAACTTTTCACGGGTGGAGTTATCCGGCTTGGGTTCATCAATCGTGTCAAAACCAACTTCTCGGGGTGCTGGCAAAAGGGCATCCAGGATGCGCTCTTCGGCCGCGTGCTCCGCATGTTCACGGACTTTTTCCATGGCCATTTCACGTGCCTGCTTGATCGAGACATCGGCAAGATCGCGAATAATTGTATCGACCTCCTTGCCAACATAACCCACCTCGGTAAATTTGGTGGCCTCGACTTTGACGAATGGGGCATTGGCCAGTTTGGCCAAACGACGAGAAATCTCGGTCTTACCCACACCCGTTGGCCCGATCATAAGGATATTCTTTGAGGTGATTTCGCTGCGGAGCTCTTCATTGAGCTGTAGACGACGCCAGCGGTTACGCAGGGCGATGGCGACAGCACGCTTGGCGTCGTCCTGACCGACAATGTGCTTGTTAAGCTCAGCTACAATTTGCTTGGGATTTAATTCAGACATCATCTTCCTTCGAGTTAGTAAAGTATTTCATTCCATGAAATATCAGAGTTCTTCGATTGTGAGATTGGTGTTGGTGTAAACACATATCCCCGCAGCAATATGTAGGCCCTTTTCCACGATTTCACGGGCAGAAAGCTCGGTGTTTTCTAGCAAGGCAGTGGCAGCAGACTGGGCAAACGCACCACCTGAGCCAATCGCCATAATGTCATTTTCAGGCTGTATTACATCGCCATTGCCAGATATGACCAGCGATGCCTCGGCATCGGCGACGACAAGCATGGCCTCTAATCGGCGCAGCATACGGTCGGTACGCCAGTCCTTGGCCAGCTCAACGGCAGAGCGAAGTAGATTTCCCCCATGTGATTCCAGCTTACCTTCGAAGCGCTCAAACAGGGTAAATGCATCGGCAGTACCACCGGCAAAGCCTGCCAGTACCTTGTTATGGTAGAGACGGCGCACCTTGCGCGCGTTGCCTTTCATGACTGTATTCCCCAGGGATACCTGGCCATCACCACCAATCACCACGTTGTTATCACGGCGAACCGAAAGAATTGTTGTGCCTCTAAATTGTTCCATGAAGCCTGGGTTCCGTTGCCCGGAAAATCAAAAGGGCCGGGAATTTTACACGAAAGCGCCCCGGCATGCTGGATGGCTAACTACTCAAGGTGGGTATTACTGGTGCAATATTCAATAGCCGGTTAACGCCCCGGTTAAATATTTTGTCCTGGGGAAAATCACTACATATATCCCAGTTTGTCTTTGAGGTACTGAAAAATCCAGCAACGGGGTACGCGTGGCTAGTTGGTGTACCTAAGCCGCCAGCTTGAAGCGATTACGACCCGTTTGCTTTGCGTTATACAGTAATTTATCGGCCGCACTGATGATGGGTGAATAGTCATCGCTTACCGGGCTATCCATTATTGCCGCACCGATGCTGATAGAAAGACGAACGCTCACGGCTGAACCGCTGTGTTCAATATCCAGTTTTTCGACCTCCTCCAGTAATACATCGCACAGGTCCTCAATATATTCCTTTCCGGCATCGGTTAGTATCAGCGCAAACTCTTCACCGCCATAGCGAGCAGAAAGGTCTCCTGGGCGTTTGGAATATTGCCTTAATAACGTTGCAATCGCTTTCAATGCCTCGTCGCCAGCAGGATGACCGTATATGTCCTTAAATTCCTTGAAGTAATCAACGTCGATCATTAACAGGGCAATACTGCGATGGTCACGGCGTGCCCGGCTCCATTCTCGTGCAAGTGCGGCATCAAAACTCCGCCGGTTAGCAATGCCGGTTAGGGCGTCAATCGCCGATACATGCTCGAGATGAGTAACTGCATTTTTCAGTTCTACTTGCGTTCTCCGAGTTCAACATTAAGTTCTGAATGTGCCTTTTCCAGTTCAAGTGCGGCATCCTGCCACATAAAGTGTTGCACGATACTGTTATAAAGGCTTTTAGAGAGTTTCCATGAAGTGAGCGTCATATAAACGGCGTAGACAATAGTGATGATTCCGACAACGTAATAAATCGTGTTCGCCATGAGAAATGCCTGTACTATTATCCCGGCAAATATTGGCATTGTGTAACTATGGTAGGCACTGATTAAACTGGAATTTGAGGTTAGGGCCCCACCGGCAACGCCCATTAGCAAGACCATGATGACGACCTGGTACTCGACACCGACGATGGGAAGCAGAAAAGCCAACGATGCCCAGGTGGCTCCTGCCAGAAAGGCAGAAAGTTGATATAGAAAGATGTAGCGCGATATTTTGTGATTGTCGAAGTCCTCTGCCTTAATGCCATGCACGCTTAAATAGCGAAAGACATTAAAAATGACCAGCATAACGTACCAAACCAGCAATAACTGCAGTGATACAAACTGCTGGAAAAGCCATACGACCGGAATTGCTACGATCAACGTGGAAGCCATCGCTGTAGGCAGCTGTCGGTAAGATATACGAAGCTGCTCAGTCAGGATTTTCTGATCTTGAGTGTGATTCGTCTGTTTATTCAAGGATTGATGTCCTGTATTTTTATTAACCACACATTATATCCTAAAATATTCCAATAAGTATGAGCAGACTGTCAGTTTGAAAAATAATTTTGCCGGGTTATTTCTTCCTCGCCCTGGGGTGCGCTTCATCGTAGACGCGGGCAAGGTGGTCAAAGTTCAAATGGGTATATATTTGCGTGGTAGATATATCGGCATGACCGAGTAACTCCTGTACGGCACGCAAATCACCGGAGGATTCCAGCATGTGCGAGGCAAAACTATGCCTGAGCATATGCGGGTGTACATGCTGGTGCAGGCCGAGCTGTTTACTCCAGTGGTCAATGCGTGACTGGATTGAACGGACCGACAGTCGCTTGCCCTGTTTGGAGATGAAAATAGCATCGCTATCACCCCTGAGTAATTCAACCCGTACCTTGAGCCACTCGCTAATTGCCTGACGCGCCATCTTGCCAACTGGTACTTCGCGTTGCTTGTTGCCCTTACCGGTGACGCGCGCACTACCTTCTGCCAGGTCCAGGTCGTGCAAATTTAAACCGGTGAGTTCTGATAGACGCAGGCCGGAAGAGTAAAACAGCTCAAGTATTGCGCGGTCCCTTTTCGCTAATGCATCATCACCCGGGATATTCAGTAGATGGCTGATTTCGTCAATATCGAGCACACTGGGCAGGCGACGTGATTTTTTTGGTGCACTGATATCCTGGGCAGGATTGCTTTCTAACAGACCCTCTTTGATGAGGTATTTAAAAAAGTTACGAATGCTGGAGAGTAATCGCTGGATACTACTTGGAGATTGTCCACGTCGAAAGGCGGTGGCGGCGATGTCACGTATATCGGCGGGACTGAATTGTTGCCATTGATCAAAGTGCTTATCTCTTCGCCATGCCTCCAGAACAGTCAGGTCTCTTGCATAAGCATTGACGGTATTGATGGATAACTGTCGCTCGTGCAACTGGCTGTTCAGATATTGATCGATCAGGGGTTGAATCAGGGGAGGCTGATTCGGGTGCATATCCTGGGCCTAACTAATCAGACGCAGCAGGGCGGCAGCGGTGAGTTCGCCCAGTCTTTTCAGGTATAGCGTATCCATACCGGGGTTGAATCGATGTTCGTCAGCGCTGCCAAAGGCGATGATGCCGTGCAGGGTTTTTTTACGTAGCGGGATGATGACAGAAGATGCTATTGAATCTACCTTGTCACCGAATAGTCTTTTGAGCTGGCTGGTTTTTAGCCGACCGCAAAGGGGCTCGTTTGATGGCGTAAAATCATCCAGTGTTTCGCGAGCAGATTGACTGGTGAGTACCCAGGCCTGGTCAATATGGTCAAGCGTATAAACCTTGTCTGCAAATAATCGGACTGCCACATGGTCAACGTCAAATTCCTGGCCAAGTTTGTCAGTCAATATATGTAAGGCGCTTTCAGCATCCTGCGTCGCAAGCACATCAATGACCAGCTGATGTATCTGTTGTTGTGTATTGTTATTTTCATGAGCCACTGAAATCAGGGAATTGAGTTGCGCCTCAAGTGACTGGTTTTTTTCACGCAACAGGTTGATCTGTCTTTCAACCAGTGAAATGGCAGAGCCTTTTTCGTGCGGGATATTTAGTGTTTCCAGTACATCAGGGTGTTGCTGGAAAAAATTAACATTGTTCGTGAGGAAACGAACAATCTCTTCTTCAGGCAGGTCAGCCTGGTCAGGCGTGGTGAGGCTGGTTGCGGTTTGTTCTGTCTGCGTCATGTTTGCATTCTAGCCTAAGCCTGAGGACGGTGCATCCATTGCGTTATCAAACAACAATTTCTCCGTCAAAGACATGGGTTGCTGGGCCGGTCATCATGACCGTTGAGCCAGGGCCAGACCATTCAACCAGGAGCTTTCCACCGGCTAATTCAACAGTGACATGGTTGGACAGCATTCCCCATTGCCTGCCTACCGCAACAGCGGCACAGGCTCCGGTACCACAAGCCATTGTTTCGCCGGCGCCTCGTTCATAAACCCGTAACCGTATATGCTGCTCGTCGATGACTTGCATAAAGCCAGCATTAACACGGTTAGGGAAACTCGGATGAGATTCAATCATCGGTCCTAATACACTGACTGGTGCAGTTTCAATATCATCTACCTGTAGTACAGCATGTGGATTACCCATAGAAGCTGCGCCAATCGATAGTATTTCCTCACTGACGATTAAGTCGTAGTGAGATTGCTGACTGGTTGCATTGAATGGTAGTGCCGCCGGTTCAAAATTTGGTTCACCCATATCGACTCGAACCTGACCATCGTCATTTACATGCAGGATAATGATGCCACTGGCAGTATTGACGGGAATGGTGATCTTGTCGGTTAACTGCTTGTCACGCACAAAACGGGCGAAACAGCGCGCGCCGTTACCACAGTGTTCGACTTCTCCACCATCGGCATTATATATACGGTAACGAAAATCTACGTCGTCCCGATCAGCAGGCTCTACAATCAACAGTTGATCGAAACCGATGCCGAAATGGCGATCAGACCAGCTCCTGATCATGTCGGCGTTCAGGTCAACCGTCTGGTTGATCGCGTCGATCACCATAAAGTCATTACCCAGGCCGTGCATTTTTGAAAAACGTAGGTTCATGCAATGATATTCGCTGCCAGTGAGCGAAGTTGCAAGTGTTTAGTGTTGGCGTACCCTGGGTACTATCTACAGCATCAAGGTACAAGTCGAGCCAAAGTTACTTTACTTCTTCTCTGCCACTTTCTGATACATGCCAGTGATGCGGTTAAAATAGAGCAAAAGAAGATCCGCTTTTTCGGCTACTTTTATACGCGCACCCGTGCCGCTCAATTCCAGCATTGTATGGTAATCATCGAAATGCTTGCCGGCACTATTTAATGCCTGCTTGATCTTATTCGTATTGAGTGCTGACTCCTGCAATGTCGTCAATGCGCTCCTGAATTCAGTGAATGCCCGGTTGCTATCGCCCTGAATTCCAGCGCCCTCGAAGCCCCACTCTTTCAGCATGTAAAACTTGGCAATGCGTTGTGACAGCATGCGCTGTCTGCCCGAAATATTAACCAGACGGCCACTTTTAGCACCTGAAAAATCCTGAAACTCCACTACCAGATCGTGACAGGCTTTTAGTAAAGTATCATTGGTATCAAGCAATTTACCAGCACCTTTCTTGTCGACCTTGCCAGTGGCTGTTTTTTTAAATGCCGGCCATAGCTTATGCACCTTCTCAACACGTTTTTTCAGCTTATCGGTCTTTGCGAAGGCGGTTAGTTCAGCGAGTTGTTCATCAAACAAATTAACCGCATCGGCCAGCATTTTTTCTGACTCAGCCTTCTTGACGTTCAGCCCGACCTGGCTGTACGCGCGGACAATTCTCTGGGTCAACATGCGTTGACGACCCGCCTTGTTGATTGCCTCAGCGACAGTCTTAATTTCTGCGCTTGCGGTAGTTGGAAAGCCAGTGAACAAAAGAATGGTAATCAGAGAGAATAGTGAGAAAGCGGAATTTATTTTAATCATTTATCCATATCCTGATTGATGTTTGATTAAGACACTTAGGCGAAGGTTATATGACAATGATCATTAATAATACATACTTATTTCAACAATAATCAAATTTATAGTTTATTTCTGTGTGCTTGTCAGACTTTTCTGAAATTTTGGCGGAGCTGGGAATAGCGTAATCTCGATAGAAAATCGATAGGGTATGGGATTTCCTGTCTGTAGGAAGAAATGAGGGTGGATCGATTTATAGTTGACCGTGGATGAGCAGGTGACGGTCACTGACGGTTTCTACCTGCATATGCATAAACCCCGCATCCCACAATTGCTGCTGGATTTCCTCGCGGCTAAAGGCTGCAAGCAGTGAGTTATAAAAATCTGTTTTTAATATTTCGGCTTCACTGCCAGCATATTTATCTACGATGACTGCTGCCTGTTCTACGCTGTCCGGTCGATACAAATCCATTATAAAAACCTGGCAGCCTGGTTTGCCGCAGGTTTTTATGGTGTCCCACATGACGTCCGGGTTATGCAAATGATGTAACAGGCTATTGGAAGTGATGACATCAAAATAGTCGTTAGCCAGGCGGTTTGAAGGTAGCACATGTTGCTCAAAGCTAACGCGTGGGTGGCTTTCCTGCCTGGCCAGTGAAAGCATTTCATCTGCGCCATCGACACCCAGTATCTTCAGGCCAGGATATTGTTCAGCGAGACGAAAGCAAATGTCACCGGGGCCACAGCCCAGGTCCAGGCACTGACCAGATAACGGGTCTTTGCTGTGCTGGATGATCAGGTCAATAAATAGGGAATTGGGTTCGGAGAAGTCAGCCTGTGCATAAGCCAGTGCCTGTGCAGCATCATCCATTAATTCGGGTTCAATGATACGCTGCATATGAAATTAATCGTTGGGTAGTGGATGTTCGCCAGCCATTAAAATATCGATGGTCTCTCGTTCACGAATAACATGCACCTCATTGTTGTCGACCATCAGTTCAACTGCGCGTGGCCTGGAGTTGTACTGCGATGACATGGCAAAGCCGTAGGCACCAGCCGACCGTACACAAAGTACGCTTCCGGACTGTAATGCCAGCTGCCGGTCTTTACCCAGGAAGTCGCCGGTCTCGCAAATGGGCCCAACAATATCCCAGGTTTCTGTTGGTGTGTCGGACAGAGTGACAGGTTCGATCATTTGCCAGGCCTGGTAGAGTGCCGGGCGCATCAGGTCATTCATGGCGGCATCGACGATGGCAAAGTTCTTTTCTTCGCCGTGTTTGAGGAACTCAACTGTTGTTAGCAGTACACCAGCATTGCCCATGATGGCTCGACCTGGCTCGAGAATAATCTCATAGTCCGTATCTTTGAGTTGGTCGAGTAACGCACTGGCATATTCTGCCGGTTGTGGTGGCGTTTCATCGCTATAGGGAATACCTAATCCGCCACCGAGATCCAGGTGCTTAAGCTTTATGCCTTCGACACGCAAACGATCAGCCAGTGCCAGTACTCTATCCAGCGCATCTACGAAAGGAGCCAGCTCGGTTAACTGTGAGCCAATATGACAATCTATGCCAACAATCTCGATGCCGGCCATATCAGCAGCACGTTGATAGGTATGCAAGGCGGTATCAATATCTACGCCAAACTTGTTTGCCTTGAGTCCGGTGGAAATATACGGGTGGGTCTTCGCATCCACATCCGGGTTAACGCGAATGGAGATCGGTGCCCGGGCATTATTAGCCAGTGCGACCTCATTGATACGATCAAGCTCGGCATCCGACTCAACGTTAAAGCAATGGATGCCGACGGCCAGGGCGCGTTCAATCTCATCCTTACGTTTGCCGACACCCGAGAAAACAACTTTGGCTGGATCACCGCCGGCTTTCAGTACCCGCTCCAGTTCACCGACTGACACGATATCAAAACCCGACCCCATATTTGCCATAAGATTCAGAATAGCCAGGTTGGAATTGGCCTTAACGGCGTAGCAGATCAGGTGTGGATGATCACCCAGGACATCATTAAATGCATGCCAGTGACGTTCTATCGTGGCACGGGAATAAACATAGGCAGGTGTGCCATATGCGCGCGCGATATCGAGCAGTGAAGCCTGTTCAGCATGCAGGACACCATCGATGCGGTTGAAGTAGTCCACTAACCGTCAGTTATTTTTCAGTGGACTTTTCCATGTCTGGCGGTGGTGCGTCTTCTGTGTGGTAAAGGTCGCCTTTCTGCCCACACCCAACCAGTAGAAGGAATGCTGAAATGCAAGCCAGTGATATTATTTTTTTCATTTGGGTCTCTTGTTAACCTGAATATTGTCCAACAATCATTTCCTCGTTTTCACGAGAGCATTCGATATGTAGAGCGAAGGGGCTTAGGTCTTCAAATTCCTGAGTGATGATCCAGATCTGATCCAGGTGCTTGTCCACTTTGGGCAGTGCGGCTAAAGAGGCCCTAATACGCTCACGATCAAAGAAGGCGAAAGGCTCATCGAGAATGATGAACTGTTTGTTTTGTTCAACGGCCTCGATGAGCGCCTTGGACATGGCAAGGCGCACGGCAAGCAACATCTGGCGTTGGGTACCACTGGAAAATTCCTCGAGTTCGCCAAAGTCATTCTTTTCCTGCGAGAAAACCCTCACGCCGAGGTCTTCACCAATCTGCATTTGCTTATAACGATTGTCGGTTAATTTTGGCATGACCTTGCCAGTATATTTACTCAAAACCTGGTTGAAACGGCTGTAGATATTGCGGCAGGTTTCGTGCAGCAGGTATTGTGAAAGCTTCAGGGTTTTAATGTGTTCCTCATGGCGAACTGCCTGGGTACCCAGTACATCTACCTGGTCTCTGAGCTCCTGAATCTCTTTCTCGCGCTGGTGGATATCATCCTTTTGCTGGTTCAGTTCATCAATACGTTCATGCGACTCCTCGATGATGCGTTGATGTCGACCAATTTCAGTTGCAATGGACTCACGCAAATCACCCACGCTGTTCATACAGGCATTAAGCATATCCAGCAATTTGTCCTGTTCTGTTGCCAGCGAAAGCTGGTTAACAAAGGGTTGCCCCATTCCCTGCGTGTAGGTTTTCAGTAGCTGGGATATGCCCTCGTTGTTAAGTTTCTCCAGGCCCTCAACCAGCGTGGTAAAGGGAAGTTCGTCCGCCTCATCAATCAGCTTTGCACGTGCCCGGATATCGTCAAGCCGGTCCAGTACCTTGGATTCATGTTTTTTCAATTGCCTGATGCGTCGACTGATACCCATCGATATAAAAATCATGATGGCAGAAAATGCACCAAACCCAATGGCGGCCATTTGTAACAGGTGGTTGCGCTTGTCCGACCAGCTGCCAAACAGGTCTGATAGTAGTTCAGTGAACCACTCGGCAGTATGTGAATCGGCGCTATAGCTTAATTGCCACCAGCCCAGTAAGTTAAACAGGGCGAGTACGACGCCAGAAAAAATGAAAAGTTGTGCGCCGACATTTTTAAAGCGGAGTGTTGCCACCTCTCGACTAATGTCCCGATGTTGCTGTGGCAGGGGCTTTTCACTATTGAGTTCGCTGTTGTTCGCGCTGTTTTCACCCAGCAGTGTGGCTAACTGAATACGGTAGGAGTCCATGCGGTCCTGTACATCTTCAAAGGCATCCAACCGGTCACCTAGCTCCTTAATATAGAGGTTGAGGTCGTTATGCTCGGTGCACAGATCGCTGTCGGTGTCGATCTGGTTACAGGAATCTCGCATCACCTGCATCTGGCTATCCAGTGCATCGATCATTTCGCCCCAACGATTGAGTGACGTATCGAGGCTGGTCGTCGCCAGCGCCTTGCCAACCTGTTGTACCTTGGGGCAACCGGCCTGTATCTCGTCGGCTGCCTTATCAAGCAGGTTCGCAGCAGCTTCTGTTTCACGGATCCTGTCATTGCAGGCGCGTCGTTCCTGCTCGATGTCATCCAGTGTTTGCTCCGATATATCCAGCTTATCGATTCGCTTGAGCAGATCTTCGACCTCTACACCGATATCAGCAATACGGTCATGTTCTGCGGTTACGTCACGTTCCAGTTCGCTGAGTATGTCTTCCAGGTCGGTAGCACCGGCGATGGCCTTGATGGTGTCAGTCTGGGAGTGAGGTGTGGAAATCTCCCGTTGAGCCAGATACAGCGCGTCCAGGTATTGCTGGAAATCAAAGCCGCAAATTTCATAAACCGATTCCTCTACGGAATGTGGTCCAGTAACAAAGGGTTCTTCTTCGCCATCACGAAACATCTGTGCCGCGTGGGTACCCTTGTAGTCCAGGGAGCGTTCAATGCGATAAACCTGGTCATCGTTACTCTGGAACTGGAGTTCTACTTGGCAACTGTTTTCATTCCAGCGAATGATTTTTTCCAGCCGGTCTTCTGGTACCGAGAAGGTACGGCCGAACAGGGCAAAGCAGATGGTTTCTACCACGGCTGTTTTACCGGACTCATTACGACCAGAAATGGCGATCAGGCCTTTGTCGGGAATGTCGTTGAGTACCAGGTGGCTATATTTCAGGACATTTTGCGCGCGGACATTCTGGATAATCATGAGCCATGTCCCCGCTTTTCCAGGCGGCGGATCACCAGGTCGACAGCCTTGTCGAACTGCTCTTCGTTGAACTCACTGTCCGCACTGCTTTTCCGGGTCTTTTCTTCCTTGATAAATTCCTTAAATTCATCAAGGGCACTACGACGCATAAAACGCTGTTTGACCCCCAGCCATGACAGAATCGACATTAAACTACTCCCTCAGTTTTAACTCGGAAAGACTTCCTGAGTCTAACCCCCATGCCTGACCATAATGACGAGTCCTCGGGTGAGGTACGCGGGTTAATCGTTTCGTGATTAAGCGGGGCATTTTACACATTTAATCAGGGGCTGAAACACCCTGTGGGTGATAGAAGACAGATTGGTAACTAAAGCTATGCCCAGCCTGATTGCTAAATTGCCCTATTCGCTGGTCTCCGGGGTACAATCAACCGATGCGACTGCAGCAAAATATCTTCCTGTGGATTGCGGTGAGCGCCATCCTGCCGCTCACTATCATCATCCTCGCACTGACGCTGTACGGCGGGCGCTTGTATCGCCAGCAGGTTTCACAGGAGATTAATGCCAGCCTGAGCAATATCAGCACCGATATGGAACGCAGTCTGGCCTATGAACGAAGTATCGTTTTACGTATCGCCTCATCCTTTGCCATGCGCCAGTATCTGCCGGTGCTTGAGGTAGCCCGCTCTGGTGAGATGCATGCAGAATTTGACGCCCGCACTGATAAATTGAACCGCTTTCTGCTGTCGTTTAATGAGATTCTATTAGGGCAGGGGATGTTTCGTGTGCTGGATCTCAAGGGTAATACCATGGTTAAGGTTGGCTTTGGCCGCATTACTCCCCCCTCGTTTGATGGTTTTGAAAGTTTTCCCTATGCCGAGGAGGAACGTGGCGGTATTGAGGAAGCCCTGTCAGGACAGTTGGAAGACCTGAGGGATCTTGAGGTGAATTTTCTTACCCTGATACAGGCCGGCCCGGAACGAGCCATGCTTGATGGTGTTGTACCACTGATATACCAGGGAGAAAGAGTTGGTTACCTGGTGAGCAGTTTAACGGGCATGCAACTTGAATATATTCTGCAGTCAGCAACGAGGCCGTACCAGGGGAAGTTGAGCGTTGTTGAAATCAATGTCGATGCGCCGGCACGGCATGGGCGGGTGCTTTATGATGAAGAACACCCACTTTTATTTACCGAGCCAATCGATAGTGGCGTCATCGCATCGATGAACTTGATGAACGCACTGTTGGAAAATCCGTACGGCGAATTGATGGATGATGAAACGAACATGAGGACTTATTACGCGGAAACCTACCCTTATCCGGATCGTCTGTTGAGTTGGCTTATTACCATGCAGGTCGATGACGAGATACTGGCCAGACCGTTTCAGCGAACACGCTGGGGTATCATGATACTTGCCTTGACGATCCTGGCGGTCAGCTTGCTGGTGGCGCAGTTTGCGGCGGGCAAGATTGTTAAGCCATTATCATTATTAATAGAAAATTTTCGTGCCATGACAAAAGGTAAGCACACGAAAAGCTTGCCAGAATTAAAGACCGATGAACTCAATGAATTAAGCGTGGCATTTAATGATATGCAGGAAAGCCTGGGTACTGCTGAAGACGAAAGGGATAAAGCCAGGGACATGATGATTCAGAATGCCAAGCTGGCCAGCATTGGCCAACTGGCAGCGGGCATTGGCCATGAACTGAATAACCCGTTAAACAATATACTTTCATACGCCAGTCTGATTCGGCGGGAGGCGGATTCGGATTCCGGGGCCGTTATTCGGGATATCGAGGCACTGCGCGATGAAGCCGAAAGGGCAGGTAAAATCGTGCAGGGCGTGCTGGGTTTTTCCCGTCAGATGCCCACCAGCTTTACACAGTTTCCTGTGCTCGCATGGGCGCAACAGTCAATAGAGCTGGTGCAGGCGACGGCACAAAAACAGTCTGTGCATATCCAGTTGCATTTTGATGAGGATTTTCAGATAACGGCGGATCGGGGTTTAATACAGCAGGCGCTGATTAATTTATTGATTAATGCCATTCAGGCGAGTCCACGTGATGTCACTGTTGATGTTTATGTCGAGCGGCAGGATGCCCATACAATCATCCGCGTTGAAGATGCAGGTGAGGGTATTGATGATGATGCCATTGAGCATTTGTTTGAGCCCTTCTTTACGACCAAGGAGGTTGGTGAAGGCAGCGGTCTGGGCCTGTCGATTACCCTGGGGATCGTGGAACAACATCAGGGTGCCTTACAGCTGGAAAACCGTCGCGATCAAAATAAAGGGATTGCTGGTGTGAATGCAACAATAGTATTGCCGATAAAAACGAATGAAGAAACTCATGGTGAATGAACTTCCGCAGGTATTGTTTGTAGACGATGATGACAAGGCCGGTGAGCTTTTTTTACGCTTTTGTGTCGATGTGGAATTCGAACCTCACGTTTTTCAGCGACCCGAAGATGCGCTGGAATTTTTACGCCAACATGGCGCGGCCGTCGTGGTGACTGATCTTAGTATGCCGGGTATGGATGGCCTGGCCCTGATGGAAGCGGTTCAGGAAATTGACCCGGATACATCAATTATCATGATGACCGGTTATGCCACAGTCGATAGCGCCATACAGGCGATGAAACTGGGGGCCGTGGATTTTCTGAAAAAGCCTTATGACATGGATGCACTGATTGCCATTATTCAGCGCTGCGTCAGAACCGGGAAACTGAAAAGGGAAAACCGCTTACTGAAACGCCAGTTAAACCATGAGCGTCAGCATCTCGATATGGTCGGCAAGTCCAGCGCATTAAAAGCCGTGCAGGGCGTTATCGAAAAAATTTCGGATATCCGCTGTCATGTCATTATCGAAGGGGAATCGGGCACCGGCAAGGAACTGGTCGCGCGTGCCATCCATGAGCAGTCGCAGGATGCGGATAAACCTTTCGTGGTCATAGACTGTGGCGCCATGACCGAGTCACTGCTGGAAAGCGAGTTATTCGGTCATGAAAAAGGCGCCTTCACCGGGGCAGCCCATAGTAAAAAGGGTCTACTGGAAACGGCCTCGGGCGGCACGGTGTTTCTGGATGAGATCTGTAATATCTCGGATGCCATGCAGGTGAAATTGTTACGCGTCGTGCAGGAGGGTGAACTCACCCGGGTCGGTAGCCTGCAACCGATCAGTGTGGACCTGCGCTTTGTGGCCGCTACCAATAAGAACATTGAACAAATGGTGGCCGATGGGCTGTTTCGCGAAGACCTGTATCACCGCCTGCACGTGATCAAAATTGACATGCCGGCATTACGACAACGTGCCGAGGATATCCCGCTACTGGTACAGTCCTTTATTGAAGAGTTTGCGCAACGCTACGGTCGTGGTGTGTCGTCGTTTGATGCCCTGTCGATGCAACGATTATGTGATTACAATTGGCCGGGAAATATCCGCGAGCTGAAAAACATTATTGAACGGCATGTGGCATTGGCAGAGCATGACCCAATGACGATCGAGCAGCTGGGTGACGGTGCCGGTGAATCCGTGCAAGCCAACGTTGTGGCAGAAACAAGCGACTGGCCAACGCTGGGTGAGCTGGAAAATCGCTATATCCAGCAGGTACTGGAACATACTGGCGGTAATCGCGAGCAGGCGGCCGAGTTGCTGGGTATTAATAAATCCACGCTGTGGCGGAAATTGAAATAAGTTTTTCCCGGTCATCCAAATTTTCTCTATTCGGTAACCTTACAGTGACGATCCCCCTGGATCCCCGATAAAAGCGCTCGGGGATGACGCGGTGTTCAGGGGTATCGTCATCCCCGCATGATCTAAACGGAGATCGATGTATCGTGTCCCTTGCAAAGGGTTTCATATTGCAAAATGCAATTTCAAATCACTCGTTGATGATTGCAAAATGCAATGCTTGTGAATCACCATATCTGCAGTATTCTGCTATCTCATTGATAATACAGGAAATACCAATATTGGCATTGTTATTGCTCTATTGATTCCTGAACAGTAAGTTCAATTACTACTCAAATATATAAAATCGGAGTTTGTACAATGACAATGAAACGCAGAATGTTTCTAAAGGGCTCTCTGGCTGCCGGCACGGTTGGTGTTGCAGTAGGTGCGGGCCTTTTAACCCCTGGCAGCGTATTGGCTGCATGGCCAAAGGCCGCTTTCGAAGCCAAGACTGTTGACGAAGGTCTGAATGGTATTGGTATGGGCGGTGCAACGCAGAGCGGTGACATCAAGATCAAGGCACCAGATATCGCCGAGAACGGTGCAGTTGTTCCAGTAACAGTTTCTACCAAAATGGCTGGCGTAACTAACATGGCGATCGTTATTGCCAAGAATGGCACACCACTAAGTTCCAGCTATGATCTGGGTAAAGGTGCTCATCCTTATATTTCTACTCGCGTCAAAATGGGTAAGACCAGTGATGTGATAGCAGTCGTTAAAGCTGGCGGTAAGGTGCTTTCTAACAAGAAAGAAGTCAAAGTAACCATCGGTGGTTGTGGCGGTTAATCCCTGCCTGATTCTTTTCGACAATAGACAATATATTTAGGAGCTAAAAATGGCTAAGAAGTCACTTAAAGTTAAGGCCAAAGCGAAAGGCAGCACTGTCACCGTTAAAGCCTTGATCAGTCACCCAATGGAGACTGGTCTACGTAAAGACAAGAAGACCGGCAAGATGATCCCTGCGCACTTTGTTCAGGAAGTTAAGGCAGTTCATAACGGTAACACCGTTATGCTGGCAAACTGGTCGGGCGCTATCTCTAAGAACCCTTACATCTCATTCAAGTTTGATGGTGGAAACAAGGGCGATACCCTGAAGGTCAGCTGGGCTGACAACAAGGGTGGTGGTGATGCAGTAGACGCCAAGATCAAGTAAGCATTACTTGATTTGTAGTAAATGAAAAAGCGGCGTGGTGATTTTCACCATGCCGCTTTTTTTATGCGCTTTAAAGATTATGGCGCCACAACCGTTACCTTTTAGCAGTAAGTCGAGCCTGGTTGTGGCTATAATCTCACGATAAAAATTGCAAGAGGTGGCAATGCCCCTGAAACGACAAAGAGGCTTTACCCTGATTGAAATAATGATGACGATAGCCATCGTCGCCATACTGGTGACTATCGGCATACCGTCGATGGGTTCATTCTTTGATAAAAAACGCCTGATCAAGGGCGCTGAAACAGTTTACAGCCAGTTACAGCTGGCACGTTCCGAGGCCATTGCCCGCTCGGCTGACATCTTTGTCAACTTTAGCTGGACCAATGCGAATATCTGGGGACTGGGTATTAGTACTACCTCGGGTTGTAACCCTGCAGTGGCAACTCCGGCAAGTCAGGCAGACTGGCCTGGAAATAATGTCTGTTTCCTGGTGGTTGATGACGGTACGGGTACAGTTGATAGTGGTGACCTGGTGCAGATGCGTACCGTCAGTACCGATTATACCGGTGTGAATATGACGGCAGCACCAGTATTTGTAGGCGATGGCAGTGCTAATGAAATTGCGTTTGACTTTGTACGAGGTACGGCTTCAACCGGTACCATTGTGCTTCAGTCTGATGATGGCGCAGAGATCCAGATCAGTGTCACTTTGGTCGGTCGGATCAGCATGTGTTCGCCCGCCGGGAGTACGACCAAGGTGGCGGGTTACAGGGATTGCTAATAACTAAGTTGCAGTTACCAGCAATCAGTACCGGAAGTGCCCTTTAAGACCTTCCGGATTGGCAGCAGAAACCGTTAACGTAATGGTAGCGCAGTCTGTATCATCGGCCTGTCCACCGGTGGCGGTTGCAGTCGCGGTATAGGCCAGCGCACTGGTTACATTAACCGCCAGGGTGTAATACCCCTCGGGGCTGGTTGTGACGTAAGGGATGGTACTGGTGGTCATTGCATTACAGGCATATGCGCCGGCGATAGACCCGTAATAACGACAATTAGCGCGCAGCTTGTTATTCCTGAGTTTGATTTCCGTTAATGCAGTATGCGCATCCGTGCGGTGAGACCGCATTATAGAGTCGCGGTACGATGGATAGGCGATTGTGGCGATCCTGCTGACGATTGCCGCTCCCTCGTTCAACAGCTTTTTTGACAAGAAACGCCTGGTGGCGGGGACAGAAGCCATTTATGGTGAACTGCAGTTTGCGCGGATTGAAGCACTCTCTGCGACGGCGAATTTAAATACTGCAGCAACAGGCGGTATCTTGGTTAAATTTCATCGTGACGCTGATGATGACTGGTTGCTGGGTACCAGTGTCAATGCTGCTTGCGATCCGGATGCGGGTACTAACTGTTACATCAGAAAGGATGATGGTGATGGCACGGTTGATGGCGTGGATGTGGATCTGGATGGTGTACTGGACGCAGGAGAAACCGATGCCGGTGATCGAGTCACCAAGATCCTGAACAGTGTCGATTATGAGGGTGCCCATATGACGGCGACACCGTCATTTGTGGGAACCACCACGGGTCCTGAAATAACGTTCGATTCCGTGCGTGGCACAACTGCCAATGCCCGACAGGGCACCATATTTATGCAATCAGTTAACGGCTTGCAGATGCGTGTCACCGTGGGTGTATTGGGCCAGATAAGTCTGTGCTCGCCAGCGGGCGTTACCACCAAGGTGAATGGTTATCCGGATTGTTGAGGAAAAAAATGGTTATTAAGAAGCAGGCGGGCATGTCGTTAATCGAGCTGATGATCGGTATGCTCGTGGGTTTGTTTATCGTTGGTGGTGTTGTCAGTGTTTATATTGCGGTTGCGGCCAGTAGTGGCGACACGCTGAAACTAAGCCGGTTGAACCAGGAAATGAGTGCCATCATGAATGTCATGTCTAATGATATTCGCCGAGCGGGCTATTGGTCAGATGCTGCGGGTAGTCAGCCGCAGGAGAATCCTTTTGCCCAGTACGACACGACGGCCAATGACGACTCGACTGCACTTGAGGTGCGCGATGCCTCGGCCAATGTCTTTATCAGTGATACCGCCAGCGGTACCTGCATTATCTATTCATATGACACCGATGAGGATGATTCACTGGATACCGATGATCGCCTTGGATTTCGTTGGCAGGGTGCGGGCAATGCCCTGGAGATGCGAACGGGCGGCACGACTGCTGACAGTTGTGCTGATGCTGATGGAACCTGGGTGGCAGTCAATAATACCAACTCGATCACGGTTACCGGGCTGACATTTAACCTGGCAAACTCTACCTGTATTAACTCATCGGAGCCGGATAGCGAGGAAGATGGCGGTGATGCCGGCGTGGTAGATGATGATATTGAATATGACTGTTATACCGTGACGCCCGATGCCGACGCGGCAACCACCGAAATTCGCGAAGTCACTATTACCTTACAGGCCGAACTGGCCACCGACTCGCTGGTCACTGCCTCGATGACGCAGACAGTGCGGGTAAGAAATGACCTGGTGAGAATACGATGAGTAGACATCAGCTAAAGGTGTAGATGCTTATGAATAATACGACTCCATATCGATTACACGGCATTGCCAGGCAGCGTGGTGTGATGGCGTTATTAATATCGCTAATTATATTGACGCTCATTACCTTTGTTTCTCTTTATACGGCCAAGACCGTTAGCCTGGAGCAGAAAATATCGGCGGCTGAATTACGTAGTCGAGCAGCCTTTGAGGCGGCAGAAGCGGGTATGGATGCCGCCATGATCTATATTTCACCTTCGAGCGGTGGCGCTGAACGTGATGCACCGGCCGATGGCCTGGGTGACGAATTGATATTTGAGAGCAATGGTGAAGTGGTTATTGGTTCGCCCAATGGTGATGAACAAAACTGGAAGGTATTTACCAATAACAGCAGGGTGATCGTGTCGCTTGCGGGTACGGCATCCGATGTCGAGATTACCGCCCTGGGGATCTCCGGCGACGGTGCGGCACAACGCAAGATTAAAAAGAATGCAGCGGTTATCAACCCACTGCCCAACTTTCCCAATGTACCCTTTTCGGCCAAAGGCGCGGTTACCGTACAGGGCTCAGCTACGGTTACCAATCCCGAAGGTAATAGTACCATACGTACCGGTGGCGTGTTCGGCTGGACTTCATCTGGTGCCCAGACCAATATCCCGGATCCCGCCCATGCAAACTATCCCGAATGCCTGGGTGGCAGCAATAGCTGTGCCGATGCGGCTTATGCAGGTCTGACGGGCTGCCCCACCACGAACTACGTTAAATGTGATGTCATTGAAGTATCCAACAATGATGTCCTGAACATTGATATCGACCAGAACTTTCTGGGTTATAAAAATGCCACCGGTGAAGAGTTCTTTAAAAATATGTTTGGTTTGAGCAAGTCGGCCTACAAGGCCAAGCGGGTTAACCGCTTTGTTGATCCGGCCCATTTTCAAAATGCCTGGGATGCCGCCAATGATGGCGTCGATGGTGCCACGGGCGAGGTCATCTGGGTGACAGGTGACGTGACTGCTGCCGGGGGGGCTATGGCCGGTTGTGCTGGCGGTGTAAACCCCAATAGCAAGACCAATGCCTTTGATGAAAACTGCCAGGCTGCTGGTGGCGTGCTGGATCCCGTAATAATAATTGTTGACGGTGATATGGCATTTACCCAAAGCCCGCAATTTTTTGGCATGGTCTATGTTGTTGGCAATATTACTTCCAATGGTAATACCGAAATCCAGGGGGCGCTGGCGCAGGAACAAACAAATGCTACCGTAGATGTGACCGGCTCACTGGATATCTGGTACGACTCGGCCATCCTGGAAGGTACCGGTACCAATGGCCCATTTTCTGGCTCATCGGGAACCTGGCAGGATTTTTAGGGGTATAGCGTGCAACACGGTGAATTAATGACGAGGTCTCTTATGAATACTCCCTCAAAATCTTCAGGCTTCTCGCTTTTTGAGGCATTGATTGCAATGGCGATACTGGCGACTGGCCTGCTGGCTGTCGCTCAGTTTCAGTCAGCGCTGGTGACGACCAGCGCCTCCAACAAAGCACGCGCTGAGGCGATCGCGCTGGCACAGCAAAAACTGGACGAGATACGTAGCTATGTTGATCAGGAGGACCTGGTTAGTTCAATTAATCCAGATATAGCCACGGATGCCTCTACCACGTTTTCAGATGTGGTTAGTGATGCCCAGGTACCCGATGTGGCTGAAACATTTACTGGTGTGAATGCTGACTTCAGCAGAGACTGGGTGATTAATAGAACCGCCACCACGGCCGAGGTCGATGTTACGGTTACCTGGGTTGATGGATCTAGCGGAACCGATGCGTCTGGTAATCCCTTTTCTGAATCGGTGACACTGAGTACGGAGATCACCTGGTCAGATCCCGCGCTGGTCGGCGAACAGGCTGAGGCTGAGGCAGATCCGCTAATTCCAGATACCACCGGGCGTTCCCGTCTTGGTGATGGTCAGTATGACCCTGCCAATTTACCTGACGGTACAGTCAATGATGATGGCACGATGACCTATGAAAACCTCTCGACCGATGAGGTGGAACTGATCGATACCGTCACGGGTGATGTACTGCTGACTCTGGAAGAGGCCTGCAACGTGACCGACGGTACCAATAAGGTCTGTGTCGATTTTGTGAAAATCAACGGCCTGATCTGGGTACACGATGGTTCTTTGTCTGGTAACCCAGACCTAGACACCATATACGTGCTGGCATCAGATAATGCGGCCTGTACGCACAGGACAACGGAAGCGGTTAATACCGGTAATTACCGCTATTACCCCTATCGTTGTTACCTGGGTGGCGGCTGGTCTGGCAACCTTGGGATTGTGCAAACCGGTAACAACAACACGATTGGAGACGTCTGCATGGGCGATCCAGCCAGTACTCAAAACGAGGTTAATTTCGAAGCGCGGCGCGTGTATCGCGGCATGCTGTCAAGGGACCAGTATACCGGCACCGGCACCACGCCCCCGGCTGACCTTCAAACTGACGATGCCCTCTTGCCGCTTGGCGTCGAGGAGTTTGATGCCATCGGTGTATCAGATGCACTGGAGATGCCAAATCATGTTAACCCCGACATCAACCAGGAATATAACGCCGGCAACTACGACCCTTTTGGCAGACTTTATCTGCCCGGTCATAACTTCATGATCACCAACCTGGGGTCACAGCCAGAAACAGCGGATTGCGAGGCGCCCATGGAGGATGCCGAGGTTAAGGTCACCTTATATGATGACGCTAATCAATCTAATGTGGTCAAGACTGTGGATGCCTTCCTCGGTACCAAGGATGAATTTGTCTGCATGAACCAGGTGTATAGCTATTCTGCAACCGATTCATCAGGTAATGCTATTTCTGCACTGAAAATGTATTTTGACCCGATTGATACGCGGATCGAAGATGGCTACCTGGAGGCCGATAAGGACCAGGTGAAATATACCACGACGTTTGCGGATGCCTCCGGCAATCAGGTTTATACCGTATCTTCCACCGAGGCTGCGGTATCGGGCAATGTTTCCAGCAACAATATCATCAACACCAGCTCGAAGCATGTAATGATCATCAATGAATGCCCCTATAACCCGACCGAATCTATCACCGAGCGTGATTTTGTGATTGGCAGCATTTACTCTGGGTGCCAAATAATGATACTCCACCCTTTACGCCAAGTACGGTGCTTGAAGGAATGATTGTGAACACCTCAGATGATGTTGTAGCAGGACTGGAGGGTAATTGTGAGGTATTTACCCGGGCAGCGCTGGGCTCAGGTAGCCGTGGCGACGGAACAACTGATGGGTCACCTGCAACAAATGTGATGGCGGACTATGTCTGCAGGGTTTACCATACCTATGATGCTTCGGGACCAACCGGCGAAGGGTGGGATGGGACCATTAATATTTATGGGGCTTCCGGTACCTCCTGCAGTATCGCAGGTAATACTGCTGTATCAACCTACACTTACACAGCGGGTAGCCCGATAATCGCCGATACTGGCGATCAGACCGGTGCAGCAGGCACACTGGATTTTGAATGTTCTTCTAGCGGATTAGTAGGTTCCGACCTGGTTACTACGGTCGCATTAAGCAGTGCGGATAGTTCTCCACTAGAAGGTTCAACCGTCAGTTTCCTGGTAACGGCACCACCAACAGAAAATGGTATTCCTGCTACCCCGATTACTTTTACAGTTGGTGCTGCGGCTGGTGATCAGCCTGATAATACTACCGCCGGTGATTCGCTCAGTGTTGAGTTGATACCGACACGTACGGATAATGCCAACCTGGTTACCGTGAAAACACGGTCCAGTAGTGATACGTCAGTTAACGTGGGCGACACTGTAGTGTATGACGTTAAGGTTACTAACCTTGGTGGTGGTAATGTGGCCAATATTTCTCTGGCGGAAACCTGGCCGGCTAACCTGACTTTTGTTAGCGCAAGCATTAGCAGTGATAATGCAGCAGTTGGTACCTATACGCATCCAAACTGGGCAGGCTTCAATTTGAATGCAGATGAAACTGCTACTTTAACGCTTACCGGTACGGCAAATGCTGCGGGCGCTGTGACTAATACAGTGAACGAAGCGAGCAGTGCTTCCCTGACTGATCCAAGCGATACCGACAACGTATTGTCAGACAGTTCTGTATCGGTTGTGGCCGCTGGTAATGCAGACATGCTGACATCAATAACAGTGGATAGTGTTGTACGCTCCTCGGGCGAGAATATTAGCGTCAATGAAGACGATATGGTTACCTTTGAGTTCACAATACTCAATAACGGTCCAGCACTTATAAACGTAAGTAATGTCCAGTTGAATTTGTTTGATGGAAACCTGACCGGTCTAACCCTGTTAACAGCCGGTAGTACATCAGGCATCATGACGCCCAATAGTAGTAGTGGAACAAACTGTACGACGGGTGTTAATTTTGGATGTACAACCGGCGTATGGTCTCCGGCCAACCTGGGCGTTGCTGCCTCTGAAACGCTTACACTGAAGGCTAGAGTGGATAATGCAGCCATTGCAGCCTCACCAATTGCTATAGAAATTGATGGCAATACAGGTACCGCTGGACTCAACCCACCAGAGGGCAATAAGACGGATGGATTGAATACTGCTAGCGATGTGTTGACCGTAAATATCAATGCGTCAGCCGCGGCTGCTGTCTTCACACCGGGCACGATTAATGGCACATGGTATTCAGATAGCGCGGCCCAGGCCGGAATTGTGACTGGAGTGACGGCTGAATTGGTTAATTATTCGGATCAGTTATCTGGTGTTACCGGTACCTGCAGTACTACGGACAATGGTGATAATACTGGAACCTACACATGTACATTCACTAGTATTGATACCAGTCTGTATAAGGGTGCTTCCCTGCAATGGACCGCGTCAAAGAATAGTGGTGTTGGTTGTTACAACGCAATTGTCAGTGGGGCGTTACAAGGTCACTCTAATCCACCGACAGCAACCCATTGGTGGATTGGATCCATCAGCGCACAGACGACAACGCAGGATATTTGGATCTATAGAGATACAAGTCTGCCGGCTAGTTGTCCCTAGTTGCCCCATGGTCATTTATCCCGCGGAAGGTGGCTTATTGCCACCTTCCTATGAGGTAATTGGAGTCATCTATTCCCCAATTAATCCTCATGCTGGTAAGTCTTTAGTAGCAGAAGTTAATCTGAAGACAAATCTACGTACCTGACGGCTCGCACGGGGCATCAGTCATGGTCTACAGGGTCTCGATTGCATGTACCGGGTTGTGTTCTATCCTATGACCTGTCGTCAACTATTTTCATTGCTGAGCCCACACAGTTGATACCCGGCCTCCCAGGCAGGTCAGCGACGGCATCCGGAGGTATTTGCTGTAGTCAATCGGTCTGGGTAGTCACCACGGTCCCCTATCATGACAGGGAGATGGCACATCAGTGTGATAAGTGGCCTGGTAGTTTATACGTGATAAGGCGGAATGGTTGGCGAGAGCGAGGTTAGTAAAAACCTGAAGCACTTGATTCTGTCTGGAAGTGCCAGATGATTATTCGCGTGAAAGTTCTGTGAATATCAATGAATAGTGACTTGCTTAGAGTATGATGAGTGGACCCTGGCTACTCAGTGTGGAGCCGGTGTCTTGAGCCGGGCTCTATTCGCAATAATACTCGATGTCTTTCTTGGTCTGATCCAGGCGGGCCGCCTTCTCATCATCTGACATACGCATTTTTACGCCTTCGTCATTCACGTAGTTAACGCGGGCAAAGCCCTGTAGTGTCAACAGGTTCTTCTTTGATGTCTGGCAAAGCTCTGCGTTAGCCGTTTTTTCCTGCGTCGTTTTGGGTCTTGATTTCTGCCCTCTTCTTGCCGCCGCTTTATTTTCAATCTGGCGAGCATACTCCTCATTCACATCTACGATGACAGAGGGCGGGGGTGGGGGTGCACCAATCTCGGTGAATTTACCCTTCAGTGGTTTTTCCTGGGAGTAATGAACATTCCCCTGTGCATCGACCCATTTATAGGTACCGGCGACGCTAAAAGAACTAAATACCGCAATAGATATGAGAATTGTTAGCTGACTTTTGCGCATAACATGCCCTGCCGTGTTTTCTTTATAACTCAGTTCCTTAACTGTAGGCCGTAACAGACTGGTTTTGCAAGTATTTTTTATGATTTTTTCATTATTTTTGGTATATCGCCTGTATTTGGGTCGGGACTGTGCAAATTGGGCACTGCAGTGCTTCAATTCGCGGGATCAGCGTTAGCTGTTGCTTAATGCGGTTTCCAGTTGTTCAGCCAGTTCTTCTACTGTTGAACCGTATTGCGCCAATGACTGGATGATGCCGTTTTTGCCAATAATGTAAAAAGTAGAGGAATGATCGACGCTATAACCCATTGCCGAGTCTTCCATTGGCACGATTTTATACATGGCGCGATAGTTCCAGGTGACTTCATCAATGACTTCTTTTTTATCTGTCAGGCCGAGCATGCCGGGGTAAAAGGCTTCAGTATAGTTTGCCAGTTTCTCAACATCATCACGCCCCGGATCTACGCTGATGAATACGGGTTGAACTTGCTTTTGCTGCTTCTCGGAAAGTTGTCTGATGGCGGTGGCCAGTTTGCCCAGGCTGGTGGGGCAGATATCAGGGCATGAGGCGTAACCAAAATACAATGGCACGACCTTTCCCTTCAGGTCAGCGAGTGATACCGGGCCCTTGTTGGATTGCAGGGTGAAGTTGCCACCAATGCTGGTAATGCCAGCGGAGGCCTTCTTGGCCTGGGATTGAATGTAAGTTGCAACCACTACGCCTAATATCAGGGCACTGATGGCAAGGATAATTAGCGGTAGCGCAGAACTCTTTTTGTTGGGTGTTTTATCAGTCATGGGAAGTCTTTATTGTGCAGAAATGGATTGGACAGGGACGTTAAGGGTTTGTTTGCTGCCATCGTCAAAAGTCAGTTCCAGCGTGAAATCACTTCCTTCAATCAATGGGGCCTCCAGGCCGATAAGCATGATATGCAGACCACCGGGCTTGAGTACTTTGTCCTGTCCAGGCTTGAGGTGGATATGGGCCATTTGCCGCATCCTCATGACGCCGTCCTGCATAACATGGCCATGAAGTTCGATATTTCTTGCCACACTGCCATTGGCCTCTACTAACAGGTGCTCCTTGCTCCCCGTGTTTTTCAGCTTCATGAAGACCGCGCTCATTGCCATGCCAGGAATCGAGGCGCGCGCAAATGGATTCTCGGCGTGAATGACATCACTGGCTTTCTCGGTCGCGTGCGTGCTTGAGACCAGTAAGAAGGCACACAGGATTAACAGGTATTGTCTAATTCGCATGTTTCGTGTTCCGGTAAAAATCGAGCTGGATCATAGGGTGCGCATGCAGTAATGTCCATTTCCCATTAGGCAGGGTTATAGAATAGGGAACCGCACGGAAATGGACTATACACAAACACCGGATGAAGAAGTGGAGCTAGGCTCGCTGGTTATAGAGACGGGTGACAATCCGGGTGCCAGTGTGATCTGGTTGCACGGCCTGGGGGCTGATGGCCGTGATTTTGAGGATATTGTCCCGCAGTTATTGTTACCGGCATCCATGCCAACGCGGTTTATTTTTCCTGATGCCCCTGTGCGTGCGGTGACAATCAACGGCGGCTACATGATGCGTGCCTGGTACGATATTTACGAGGATATTTCCCCAGATGCAGAGCAGGATGAGGAGGGGGTCCAGTCATCGGCAGGCATGCTCTCGTTACTGGTTGAAGACGAGTTACGCAAGGGTGTACCCGCCAGTCGGATCATATTGGCCGGTTTCTCGCAGGGTGGAGCGGTGGCTTTGTACGCTGGCCTGACATCAGACAAACCGCTCGGTGGTGTGATGGCGCTATCGACCTATCTACCCATTGCACATCAGTTGACTGCTGACCGTGTTAAGACAAATAACGTGCCGTCGGTATTCATGGCGCACGGGCGATATGACCCCGTGGTTCCTTTCCCCTTCGGTGAAGCGTCTTACCAGCATCTAAAAGATCTCGGGATACCCGTGGACTGGAACACCTACGATATGGAGCACAATATGAATGCCGAAGAGATTTTTGCAATCAGGGAGTGGTTGATTGAAAGGTTGGGTTAGATAAAGAAATCACTCTAACGTCTGTGAATGACTGAAATTACCGACTATGTCGGTTTGCGTAACAAGGGCATCGCCGAGTATGTAGGCAAATACTGAGACTAACTAATACTGTCGTCATCCCCGAATGGTTTTATCGGGGATCCAGTAGCTATCGATAGATTCCCGCTTAGGACATGCGGGAATGACAGTCTTGGTGGCCGATATTTAAAAGCTTCTATCTTCTGGCCAGATCCCCGGTTTTGAGCGATACGATCCGGCTGACATAGCCCTGTGTTTCTTTGGGTAGATGTTTTTTCAGGCGTTTCCAGTCTGCCTCTTCCCGCGGCTGTTGGGCGCGCTTAATGGCTTTTAATATACCGCCATAGCCTGCATTGTAGCCGGCGAAAGTCAGGTAAAGTCGGTGCTGGAAAAAGTCAATGTCAGTGATTTTTTTGTACAGGTAACGATCGTAATAAATGCCAGCTGCAATGTTCCAACGTGGTTCGTCCACATTCACAAACTGAGGATTCTTTTTGCGTATTTCGGCAAATGTTGCCGGCATGATTTGCATGACGCCTTTGGCGCCAACGGCGCTTCTAGCTTTGTCCCGTAATGCGGATTCGGCTATCCCCTGAGCCTTGAACCAGCGCCAGTCAACATTGGGGCCAAAATAGCGTTTGGAATATTTCCTGAAGTACGTGTCATATTTTGTGGACCAGGTTTTTTCTATGGCCGCCGACCACACCGGGGTAGCACTGAGTAAACAGCTTGTGCAGAGTAGCGCGGTAAAAATAGCTTTCATCATGTAAATGACAGATGAAGCTTTAATTCAGGCCCATTCCAATGACCAGGCCGGTCGCGACACCAATGCCAATAAACATGCCAGCCAGCATGGTACCGACGGCAACATTACCATTGTGTAATTCTTCCGATATCTGGAAGCAGAACATGTGGTTAAAGATCTTGCAGCCGACCCACATGGAAAAAATGGTTAGCGCGGTACCAAGAACTGCGTAGACAAAATTCAGTAAGACAGGATCCAACTCGCTCATCGATATTCCTCCTCATTTATTATGACTGGTAGTCTAACAGCCATTGGATTTAGGTGGAAAATTTCTGCCTGATTAGCTGGATCCACGATAAGATCATTCGGCGATGACAAAGTGTACAGAGCTTCGTAATTCATACTTTAACCTGTAATTTCCTGATACAAGTCTCACCACTCAGGGTTAGTCTTTTCTATCAGAGAGATTTTCCAGGCTCGATTCCACTTTTTTAGCGCCTTCTCTCTTCGAATTGCAGCATTCATCTCCTCATGTAATTCATACCAGACAAGCGCATGCACCTGGTACTTCCTTGTAAAGCCTTGAACAACGTTATTCTTGTGTTCCCATACGTGCTTTACCAGGCCAGATGTCACTCCGATATACAGCGTGCCATTCCTCTTACTCGCTAACATATACACGCATGGATTTTTTATCATTTCCAGATTATGGCACAACGATAATGGATCCCCGATTGATTCATTCGGGGATGACAAAATGTTAAGAGCTTCGTCATTCCCGCATGCCTTTAGCGGGAATCCATGAATTTAAGCGGCAATATTAATCAAACAGTTACTGGATATCCGGCCGCGCGGGTATAGTGACAACAGCCCCTAATACTCGCTGGCGCGCTTGGCCGAACCCTTCACCTTATCGATCGGATAGCGAGCTTCATTAATCTGGATTTTCTTCCAAGCCGTATCGGCCAGGTCCACATCAAGTTTATCGGCAACACGGATCAGAAAGATGAAGATATCGGCCAACTCCATGGCGACTGCTTCTTTCGTTTCAGTGTCCAGGTTCTTGCTTTCTTCCTCGCTTAACCACTGGAAGTGCTCAATGAGTTCCGCAATTTCTGCGATCAATGCCATGGAAAGGTTTTTAGGGGAATGAAACTGATCCCAGTCACGCTCACTGGCGAACCGGGCCAGTCGTTCACGTAACTGTTCCAGTTGATCACTCATCGATTAATTTACGCGCGCGTTGAATCGCAGCCTTGACCTGTTCAGGGGCCGTGCCACCGACATGGTCGCGTGCCGACACGGAGCCTTCCAGTGTCAGTACCTGGTAAACATCGTCTTCAATTTGTGGCCCGAATTGTTGCAATTCTTCCAGCGTACATTCGGACAGGTCTTTACCTTTTTCCAAACCGTAAGCAACTGACTTGCCGACAATTTCATGGGCATCCCTGAAGGCAACGCCCTTGCGCACCAGGTAATCGGCTAGGTCTGTGGCAGTGGAGTAACCGCGAAAAGCGGCGTCGCGCATGTTTTCAGTTTTCGCCTCAATCAGTGGCACCATACCGGCGAACAGTTCCAGGCAGATTTTCACGGTATCGATGGAATCAAAAAGCGGTTCTTTGTCTTCCTGGTTATCCCGGTTATAGGCCAGCGGTTGTGATTTCATCAGCGTCAGTAAAGCCATAAGGTTGCCGGTGACACGCCCGGTCTTGCCACGGATCAGTTCCGGCACATCCGGGTTTTTCTTTTGCGGCATGATGGAGGAACCGGTGCAATAACTGTCAGGCAACTCAATAAAATTAAATTGCGGTGACGCCCATAAGACCAGTTCCTCTGACATGCGCGACAGGTGCGTCATGATCAGGGCACTGGCAGACAGGAATTCAATGGCAAAGTCACGATCACTAACGGCATCCAGTGAGTTTTCTGTTATCGCATCAAAGCCCAGTAATTCAGCAGTCATGTCACGGTTTATGGGATAACTGGTACCCGCCAACGCTGCCGATCCTAATGGCATGATATTGACACGTTTACGGCAGTCGGCCATACGTTCAGTATCACGGCGTAACATCTCCTGCCATGCCAGCAAATGGTGTCCAAAGGTGACTGGTTGCGCTGCCTGCATATGGGTAAAGCCTGGCATGATGGTCTCTGCATGAGTTTCAGCCAGGTCAACCAGCGCATGCCGGCTATGCTTGAGCAGCTTGATACAATGATCGATAGCGTCCCGCAGGTAGAGCCGTATATCGGTTGCCACCTGGTCATTACGCGAACGGCCGGTATGTAGTTTCTTACCAGCCTCGCCGATGCGGTCAGTGAGCCGTGCCTCGATATTCATGTGCACATCTTCCAGCTCGGCGGACCAGAAAAAATCCCCGCGCTCAATATCCACGCGAATATCTTCCAGTCCTTCCTGTATTGATTTCAGCTCGCTATCGGTTAATACACCTACGCTGGCTAACATACGTGCATGCGCGATTGACCCTGTCATGTCATGGGCATACAGGCGCTTGTCAAAGCTGATGGATTCACTGAAGGCTTCAACCAGCTCATCTGTCTGCTCTGCAAAGCGTCCACCCCAGAGTTTATTGTCGTCTTGTTGAGTGCTCATTTGTACTTCCTTAAGGCTTTAGTGCGAAATAGAGCCCGTCATTCCGGCAGGTTTTTAGCCGGAATCCATGCCTGGACTAATTAGATTCCCGCTAAAAGCTTGCGGGAATGACAAATTAATATGCCTTAATGGGCATCATCAGTTGCATGCTCTGTGTTGATTATATCAGCCGTTTGGCTTGCAAGCTGCGGCATTTCGCTGAACACTAGATAGATGGATAAACAGGCAGAGACCAATAACCTGCTGGCAGATTATTGCAGCATCCGGGCTGTGGCACTTGTTGCCGTGATCATGGTGCTGCTGGCAATTGTTATGTTACTGGTGCCTGGCCAGAACATGATTGCTTCCTGGGAATCACTGGGAGTGTTGGCCATGTTTTTGCAGTGGCTGGGTTTGTTAAGCCTGGCGGTGCTATGTGTGCTCAGCCGGTGGTTAAAGCATTTGACGATGCCAGTCGGTGCCGGGTTAACCTTTGTCGCGATTCAACTGGTGACGTTAGGTGTGAGTGAATTCGCGTTTCAGCTAACGAAGCACTACAGCATTCTGTCTTTTCTGACACCCGATCAACATGGACTGTTCCTGCTACGTAACCTGGCAATCAGTATCATTATCAGTGGGGTGGCGCTTCGTTATATGTACCTGCAACGACAGTTGCAAATGAGGATAGCAGCCGAAAACGAAGCACGTGTTCAGGCCCTGCAGGCCAGAATACGGCCACATTTTTTGTTTAACAGTATGAATACGATCGCGGCGTTAACCCATGTTGATGCCGCGGCTGCTGAGAAGGCCGTGCTGGACCTTTCCGAAATATATCGTGCGACACTCAATGCGGATGACACGATGACCACGCTAGCTGATGAAGTGGCATTAACAAAATATTATCTTGAAGTTGAACAACTGCGTTTACATGAACGGCTTGCCGTTGACTGGCAGATTGATGAACGCGCGATGGACATGAAATTACCCAGCCTGATGATTGAGCCACTGGTCGAAAATGCCGTCTACCACGGTATTGAACCACGGGTGAAGGGTGGGATGGTAAAAATTACCATACAGTTGAATAACAAGCTGGTTATTATTATTACAAATCCATTGCCGAGTAAGGATGACGATACACAGCGAAGGGGGAACCAAATGGCGATTAGCAATATCAGTGAACGATTGCGGATAAGCTATGGTAAACAGGCGTCTCTGAAATCCTCACAGGATGATAATGAGTATCGCGTGTCGATTGAGATCCCGGTGAAATATGCAAGCTAGTGTTCGTATCCTGATCGTTGATGATGAGCCATTGGCTCGCGCACGTCTGAAAAAACAGGTGGAGGCGATTGATGGCTATGAAGTGATCGGTGAGGCCGAGAATGGTTTGCAGGCGATAGAAAAGGCCGCTGAGACCAGTGCAGATATCCTGTTGCTGGACATTCGCATGCCCGAGATGGATGGCCTGGAAGCCGGATGGCATTTATCCAGGCTGGACGATCCCCCGGCAATTATCTTTACCACGGCTTATAGCGAACATGCACTGGAGGCCTTTCAAACCCATGCCGTAGATTACTTATTGAAACCCGTCCGAGAGGAAAAATTATCCGAGGCTTTGGCGGCGGCACGTAAGTTATCGCGAGCCCAGATTCAGCGGGTCGATGAAGACCTGGATAGCGACAAGCGGTCGCATATCTGTGCCCGGGTTCGTGACGACTTACAGTTGATTAATATTGCTGACATCTATTACTTCAAGGCAGACTCCAAGTATGTCGAGGTCAGGCACAAGGCAGGGGTCGTGTTGATCGAAGAATCACTCGTGTCGTTGGAGAAGGAATTTGAGGAAGATTTTGTGCGCGTACATCGTAATGCACTGGTTGCCCCGGGTTGTATTGAAGGCTTGAAGAAGGACAATATGGGACATTCGCACCTGTTGATCAGTGGTGTTGAAGATACGATTGAAGTCAGCCGAAGACATTTGCCCGGCGTTCGTGCCTTACTAAAACATTAGGGTGTTGTTCGATGAGTAATGAATTACAGGGAATCACCGTGCTGGTTACCCGTCCAGTACATCAGGCTGAACCTTTTTGCAGGCTGGTTGAAGAAGCAGGCGGAAAGACGATTCGTTTCCCGGTGATTGAGATACAGGCGATTGCACTGGATGCAGCTGCCAGCGACGCGATACAAAAGGCATCCGATTGCCTGATTTTTATCAGTGCGAATGCTGTCCGACTTGGGATCGAAGCCATTAATGACGTAATGCCTGAACGCTTAAAGCAAAGCCGTATTATGGCGATTGGTAAGGCAACCGCACATGAGCTTGAGAGCCGGGGAGTCAAACCCGACCTGGTGCCACCCAGTCCCTATAACAGCGAGGCCTTGCTGGGCATGCCGGAAATGCAGGAGGTTAATGGGCGTCGTTATACGATTATCAAGGGCAAAGGTGGTCGTACCTATTTAATGGAGCAACTCCGTGCGCGTGGCGCGGTGGTGAATGAGGTTGATATTTATGTGCGGACCAAACCACAGCAAAGCAATACCGTGTTAACGGAACTTATTGAAGCTCAGCGCGTGATTGTGTCAATTACCAGCGTGAAAGGTTTGCACTACCTGTTCGAAATGGCCTCCGTCGAGCAGGCCGAATGGTTGAAGCGGCATGCGCAATTCCTGGTGCCCGGTAAACGTGTGGCAGATGCTATTCATGATTTACATATTCAACAGGCACCCATCATCGCTGAGAATGCCACAGACCCGGTCATGATGGAGAGCTTGTTGGCTGCTTGTTAGTTGGGCCGGTAATTAACGAGTGATACCGAGTTTAGCTAGCGTCGTTTTATCCGGGTAGCCATCGGCAATGAGTTTATTGGTTGTCTGGAAGTCTCTCAGTGCAGCGCGCGTATTGGGCCCCATGATGCCATCAGGCAGGCCGGCATCGAACATCAAATCATTCAGCTTTGTTTGAATCTGCTTGATGGTTTCCACGCTCAATGCTGATTCGCTCAGGGAAGGCGGATTGGTTAACGGTGGTTGGCCTGTCACCTGGTCTGCCAGTAACCCCACGGCAAGTGCATAGGATTCACTGTTGTTCCAGCGCATGATGACGTGGAAGTTGGGGTAGACCAGGAAAGCAGGACCACGATGGCCTGCGGGAACAATAATCGATGCGAGCAAATCCAGTGATGAGAGTGGCTTGCCATTGGTTTTTGTTACGCCGAGGTCGTTCCAGTAGCTGAGCGGCTGGCGGTTATGCAGGCCACTTTTCGCGTAGGGAAAATCAGCCGGCAGTATGACTTCGCGCCCCCACCGTTGTTCGGCCTGCCATCCCAGTTGGTTGAGAAAGTTGGCACCGCTGGCCAGCGCATCGTGTTCACTTTTCCATAAATTGATGCCGCCATCGCCATCACCGTCAATGGCATATAGCTGGTATGAGGAGGGCATGAACTGGGTATGTCCCATGGCGCCCGCCCATGAACCCTGCATCTGACTGACGCTCAGTGACTCCTGCTCCATCAAGGTCAGTGCCGCAAATAATTCATCGGTAAAGTAATCGCTACGACGGGGATCGCAGGCAAGGGTCGCTAATGAGCTCAGGGTGGGCATTTTTCCAAGGTAGCGTCCAAAGTTGGTTTCCAGACCCCAGAAGGCAACCAGGTAGCGGCCGGGAACGCCATACTGTTTCGTCAGCTCTGCAAGAAAATCCGTGTGTTCTTCAAGCAGTTGTTGTCCCCTGTCGATGCGTGCTGGCGTAACGCGCTTGTTCAGGTACTGTGCGAACGTTTGCACGAATTCCGGCTGCGCCCGGTCGTAGCCGATAATTTCAGGCAGGTGTTTCAGAGAGGGGATAGCTTCTTCAATGGTTGAAGTCGATAAGCCATTATGAATCGCCAGTTTTTGCCAGTCGGTGATGCATTCAGAAAACGGACGCTCCTGCGCCTGGCTAACGGGCGATAAAAGTAGCAACAAGCTCAGAAGGGTTAGCTTATGTATCATGCGCATTCGCTCCATGAATGCATTAATCATGGGAGCAGATTATGCGTTGCTAACCGGGTGAACTGCAATCCTGTTCTGATCGTCAGGATGTATTAAGCCTTACCTTCCTTCTCCGCTGCAGATACATCGGGATCATCGGAGAAATCAAAGGCATCGGAAAAAACCTTGTCCTGTGGTAAGCCGCACTCATGGAAGGCATCTTTAGCAGCATAGATCATGGGGGGCGGACCACTCATATAGACTTCATAGCCCGACATGTCAGGATAGGTGCGGGTAACTGCTTCATGTACCCAGCCGGTTTCTCCTGTCCAGTTATCGCTGGAATCGGGTTCGGATAAAACAGCGGTAAACTTGAGTTGCGGGTAATCTTTTAGCCACTGGTCAATTTCGTCCTGTATATAGATGTCTTTTTTGGCACGAGCCCCCCAGAAAAGATGTACAGGTCGGTCAATGCCGGTATCGAACATATGTAAAAGCATGCCCCGCAAGGGTGCCATGCCCGTGCCGCCGGCCATCATGATAATCGGGTCATCATTATCCTCACGTAAATAAAATGTACCCAATGGACCTTCAATGCGGATCAGCGCCTTTTCCTTGAGTTCCTCAAAGACGATTGAAGTGAAATAACCACAAGGTACGTGGCGGATCTGAAACTCCAGAAACTCGTCATGATGGGGTGGGTTGGCCAATGAGAATGCCCGGCGCCGGCCATCACTCAGGATGAAATCGACGTATTGCCCTGCCAGGAACTGCATACGGTCGGCAGAAGGGATCTTGAGTTTCAGGTGGATGACGTCATCGGCCAGCTTGTTGAGGCTGGCAACGCGCGCAGGCATTTTGCGCGGTTCAATGCCCTGTGGAGTATCAATAATTTTTACATCAATGGTCAGGTCGGTTTTGGCGTGTGCCTGGCAAAAGAGCGCCTTATTGGCGGCAATATCATCATCGCCCAGCGCTGGCGGCTGACCATTGGGGTAGTCTACTTCACCGCTAACCAGGGTGCCCATGCAGTTTCCGCAGCGACCGCTACGACACCCATAAGGCATGGTAATGCTCTGGCGCAGTGCGGCGTCCAGAACATCTTCATCTTCGTTACATTCGAAGGTTTTATTTCTGTTTTGAATAGTAACTTTCATGAAGTGATGGGCCAACAAATACCCGAGTAATTTAGTCAGGAATTATAATGCGGGGAGAACCGTCGGATGGCAATAGTTTCAGGCAATAAAAAAGCTGCAAGAAGCAGCTTTTTTAGCGGATTTGTATTTCCTACGGCTGACTACTCTTTGATTCTAGCCATTCAATTAATGGTTCCCATTCAGCGCGCACCATGGCGGTTGCTGCGGGGGCCATATCAAATATTCCGAGGCCCTCATAAGCAGCCCGGACGTAGTGCATGCTGTCAGAGAGTGCGGCGACATAGGGTTCACGCAGGTGATCGAGGAATTCATCCAGCTCCCAGAAGACTTTGGTGTTGTCGCGACCACGATTTGAGATCAGGCAAATCTTGCCTTTTTTGGCGTGAATAGTGTTCGTGCTACGGATTTCCTTGATGTATTCAGCAGCGGCACGCATATCAATGGGGGAAGGCAACACCGGAATAATAAAGGTGTGGGCATGGCGGGTGAGATTATTAAGCGCTTTATCGTGTACGGACGCCGGTGCATCCATGATCATGTAACCGGTGCCGCGTCCTGGGTTGACGACAGACTTGGTGCCATCGATGCCCTGAATTTTGGGTTTATTGACGGGTCTTTCCTTGAGCCAGGACAGGCTGGAGCCCTGGGGATCGTAATCGACCAGTCCGACTTTATTGCCTTTAGAGGCATAGTAGCTCGCAAGGTTGGTCGCAATGGTACTTTTACCGGAACCGCCCTTGGCATTAATGACCATGATGGTGCGCATAACGAATACCCTCTTCCCTTTATTGTTATTGGCAAAAGACTAGCAGAGCAGCATTAACAAAACCAGCGGTAGGTGAACAATTACGCCAGGTTTTCAATAATGCCCGGGGTTGCAGGTTTAGCTAATGCCCAGTTCATCCCATATATCATCGATTCGTTGTTTGACTGCATTATCCATCGCTATCGGTCGTCCCCACTCGCGAGTTGTTTCCCCCGACCATTTGTTGGTCGCATCAAAGCCTATCTTTGAACCCAAACCAGATACTGGTGAAGCGAAATCCAGGTAATCGATGGGGGAGTTTTCGATGATGGTTGTATCGCGGGCGGGATCCATGCGGGTCGTCATTGCCCAGATTACATCCTGCCAGTTACGAACATCGACGTCGTCATCGGTAACGATAATAAACTTGGTATACATAAACTGTCGAAGGAATGACCAGATACCTAGCATGACGCGCTTGGCGTGTCCGGCGTATTGCTTTTTCATACTGACGACCGTCATGCGGTAGGAGCAACCTTCCGGCGGCAGGTAGAAGTCAACAATCTCCGGAAACTGCCGTTTCAGGATCGGCACGAATACCTCGTTCAGCGCCACACCAAGTATGGCGGGCTCATCGGGCGGTCGGCCGGTATAGGTGCTGTGATAGATCGGGTTGTTGCGCATGGTAATCCGTTCAATGGTAAAGACCGGGAAAGTCTCGGTTTCATTGTAGTAACCGGTGTGGTCACCGAATGGCCCCTCGACAGCGGTCTCATCGGGGTTAATAACACCTTCAAGAATGATCTCGGCTGTGGCCGGGACGGTAAGCTCAGAACCGATACACTTGACCAGTTCGGTTTTGGAACCCCTCAGTAAGCCAGCAAAGGCATGTTCGGATAGCGTGTCAGGTATGGGAGTGACCGCCGCCAGCGTAGTCGCCGGGTCAGCACCCAATGCCACGGCTACGGGGAAAGGTTTATCCGGATGGGCCTGCTGCCAATCACGATAATCCAGCGCACCCCCACGATGTGCCAGCCAGCGCATGATCACCTTGTTTTTCGCGATGACCTGTTGACGATAGATGCCCATGTTCTGGCGTTCTTTTTCCGGGCCGCGCGTCACCGTTAATCCCCATGTGATCAGGGGGGCTGCGTCTTCCGGCCAGCAGGTCTGAATGGGGAAGCGCGACAGATCGACATCGTCCTTTTCCCATACGACCTCCTGGCAAGGCGCCTTTTTCACCATTTTGGGCGCCATATCCAGCACTTTCTTGAATACGGGTAAGGATTGCCATGCTTCCTTGACTCCCCTGGGTGGTTCAGGCTCTTTCAGAAAGGCCAGTAATTCGCCGATTTCTGTTAAGGCCGCTACGGATTCCTCGCCCATGCCCATGGCGACCCTTTCCGGTGTGCCGAACAGGTTACCCAGTAACGGTATGTCGCTGCCTTTTGGGTTTTCGAACAAAAGCGCCGGACCGCCGGCTTGCAGGGTGCGGTCGCAGATTTCTGTGACTTCAAGTACCGGGTCGACTTGTTGGATAATGCGTTTGAGTTCGCCGCGTTCTTCCAACGTGGCAATAAATTCACGAAGATCTTTGTATTGCATAGACTGTGGTTCAGGCCTTACGGGCCAATTAGTCTATCTTGTATCCCTGTATTTTGCGCGTCAAAGTATTACGACCCCATCCCAGCAGGTTGGCGGCTTCGTGTTTTTCCCCTGGGTGTATTCAAGTGCAGAGCGAATCAGTGTTTGCTCGGCTTCCGGGATGACATTTTTGACCGCTTCAAAGTTGCCCGATTGGTAAGCGTTTTCTAACCATCGCTGCATGGCGGATTGCCAGTCAAAGGTGTTGGCATTATCAGGAGTGTTAACTTCCGTTTGCGAATCCTTTAGCTCGGCTGGTAAATCGCGAACATAAACCTCACGACTGTGACACATCACCGTAAGCCAACGGCAGGTGTTTTCCAGTTCACGAACATTACCCGGCCAGCGTGCCTTCATCAGGTGTTGCTCAGCCTCCTCGGTTAATACCTTGGGCTCGACGTCGAGTTCTTGTGCGATTTGCATCAGAAAACGTTTTGCTAGCAGCGGGATGTCTCCTACCCTTTCACGCAATGCCGGTATCTTGATGCGGATAACGTTGAGGCGATGGTAAAGATCCTCACGGAATTGCCCGGTTTCTACACGTTGCTGAAGGTCCTGATGCGTGGCAGCAATAATGCGAACATCGACCTTTATCGGGGTATGTCCACCGATGCGGTAAAATTCGCCGTCGGCCAGCACCCTCAGTAAACGGGTCTGTAATTCAGCTGGCATGTCACCGATTTCATCCATAAAGAGACTGCCGCCATTGGCCTGTTCAAAACGCCCCTTGCGCTGTGTGTTGGCCCCGGTAAATGCGCCTTTTTCATGCCCAAACAGTTCGGATTCCATCAAGTCTTTTGGGATCGCTGCCATATTCAGGGCGATAAAAGGGCTATCCTTTCTCATGCTGTGGGTATGTAGGACGCGGGCAACCAGCTCCTTGCCCGTACCGGATTCGCCAGTTACCAGCACGGTGACATCAGATCGCATCAAGCGGCCGATGGCACGAAAAACCTCCTGCATAGCGGGTGCTTCACCAATAATTTCCGGTAATTCTGTTAATTCACCGGTGGCGGTGTCAGCGGCGCTGTCATGTGTTGCTAGTTGGTAAGCACGTTCGATGATATCGATCGCCTCATTGGTATCAAAAGGCTTGGGCAGGTATTCAAAGGCACCGCCTTCATAGGCCGATACCGCGCTATCAAGATCGGAATAGGCCGTCATGATGACAATGGGGATTTGCGGGTACTGTTCTTTTAATATGGCCAGTAGCTCAATACCACTCATGCCTGGCATGTGTATATCAGTGGCAATGACCCGGGGCTGGTTGTCTTTTAATGCCTCAAGCACGTGTTCAGCAGATTCAAACAGCCTCGCATCCTGTCCTGCCTTTTGTAAGGCCTTTTCGAGTACCCAGCGAATGGATTGATCATCATCAACAACCCAGATTTCATTGACTATTGGCATAGGGGAGCTCCAGAGGCAGATAAATAATAAAACAGGTTTTGCCGTCGCGGGTGTCGTATTCCACCAATCCACCGTGTCGTTGTATCAAGGACTGTGCGATGGGTAAGCCAAGGCCGGTACCTTCAGACTTGTTGGTTACCATGGGTAAAAAAATGGTTTCCTGCATTTCAGCGGGGATACCGGGTCCGTTATCTATGACCTCGATCTTTAGGACCAGGCGATGTCGTATATGGTTGGTCGTAAACTGTCTTTCAGGACGGGTGCGTATGGTGATCTCAGCCGGGTCCAGATCCTTTACTGCCTGAAGTGCATTGCTGACCACGTTCAATATGGCTTGTTGAAGCATTTCTTTGTCAGCCTTGATATCTGGCAGACTGGGATCGTAATCAGAAATAAACTTCAGATTATCGCTAGCTTCAACCGTTATTAGTCTTCTGACATTTTCCAGGATTTCATGAATATTGATGTCGGTAATTTGGGGTAGCTGGCGTGGACCCAGCATACGGTCAACCAGGTTTTGCAGGCGATCAACCTCGTGGATAATGACATCGGTATATTCACTCTGACTGGGGTCGGTTAGCTCATCAGCCAGTAACTGGGCCGCGCCGCGGATACCGCCTAGAGGGTTTTTTATTTCGTGAGCAACACCACGCAATAAGTCTCGTGTGCCCTCACTTTGTGAAACCAGGTGATCTTCACGTGAAATACGCAGGCGGCGGTCTACCTGGGTTAACTCGATTATGGCGAACTCATTGACCAGCTCGTCATTAAAAACCGGTGTGATGACGCAATCCAGAGTGATCTTGTGTTTAGGGTTTAGCTGAATTTCAAGATTGCGCTCTGAGTAGACACGCTGAGCATCGAGTGCTTTTGACAGTTGCGTGTGAATGATGTCACAGCAGGGTAGCGCCTTGAGAATATTTTTATTCAGGGTCATTTCCCGGCTGGAGCCCAACATTAACTCTGCAGAAGCATTCATGTGCAGGATATTCAGGCTGCTATCAATGAAAACCGCAGCCGTACTCATGGCATCGAGAAGATTTTCAGTAGATTTTGTGAGTGCCTTGTTCATTGACTGAGACTCTGCAAGAAGCGAACCAGTTTTATGTAATGCCATCAAGCCATGGAAATAGGGTGTAGTTCCGGCGTAAACCGGGGATGGCGAGATATTAGAGGTTATTATACGCACCAATATGGTGCATTAAAAGCCTATAGACTATGTTTTTGTACGTGAAAGCTCACGGGCTTGGATTGCTTGATAATTTTATCCTTTGCGCCCACAACCGCAGCATAAACGGTATGCGTGCCGCGGGGTAAACCTTCCAGGGTGAAGCTATCGTGGCGTTTCCCATCGAGATAAATCGCAAGTTGGTGCCCTAAATTTGTCTGTAAACCCGGTTCCAGGCTGGTCTGTACTGCGATGCTGGCCGTTTGATCAGGGGTGAAAATCTGGCCATCGCTGGGTGCAGTGATTTCGATCGACTTGTATTTAGCCGCTTTTTTCTTATCAGGGGTTTTTTTCTTGAAGTTGTAAGTAGCCGGTGCTGTTGCTGGCACGGTTTGGATTGGCGGTGGGGTATAACTTTCTGCGTTCTCACTGAGTGGTTTGTCAGAAAAATGCACATTGCCATGTTTATCTACCCTGCGATATAGCTCGGCATTGACGGGCAGCGTGAGTAGTAATAATGATATGAAAATCAGATAGCGCATATGAAGAAAATAGGGGCAAACGGGTTTAAATACAAATCCTTTTATCAGTTATTTATCGCCACCAATCGTTGCTTCTACATACCGTATCTAGTGACTTATGATTTATTCCTGGCATCGTCGCTTCGGCGTCCTGCCTCTCGCGACATACGACCGCCATGGATGGCGGAAGTGTCGGTATTGCATGGAGCATTTACCGACCCGGTCGTCCTGACCATAAAAAAAGGCCTCCGAAGAGGCCTTTATCAATATCTGAAAATGATTTAGATATTACATGCTGTAGTACATATCGAACTCAACCGGGTGAGTTGTCATGCGCATGCGGGTGACTTCTTCCATCTTTAGATCTATGTAACCATCAATCATGTCATCCGTCATAACACCACCGGCTTTCAGGAAGTCACGATCATTATCGAGTGCTTCCAGCGCCTGATCCAGAGAGTGAGCTACAGTCGCAATCTTTTTCTCTTCTTCTGGTGGCAGGTCATATAGATCCTTGTCAGCAGGTGCACCTGGATCGATCTGGTTCTGGATGCCGTCCAGACCTGCCATCATCATGGAGACGAAAGTCAGGTACGGGTTTGCTGCGGAATCAGGGAAACGCAGTTCGATACGACGAGCCTTCTGGCTGGAGACCCATGGGATACGGACTGAAGCAGAACGGTTACGAGCTGAGTAGGCCAGTAACACAGGGGCTTCAAAGCCTGGAACCAGGCGCTTGTAGCTATTGGTTGAACCGTTAGCAAAGGCGTTAATGGCACGGGCGTGCTTGAAGATACCGCCAATGTACCACAGGGCTTCCTGTGACAGTCCGCCGTACTTGTCACCAGCGAAGATGTTGTTACCGTCTTTGCTAATGGACTGGTGTACGTGCATACCGGAACCGTTATCACCAACCAATGGTTTGGGCATAAAAGTTGCCGTTTTGCCGTATGAGTGGGCCACATTATGGGTAACATACTTCTGAATCAGAACCTCATCCGCACGACGGACCATGGTGTTGAACTTGGTACCGATTTCGCACTGACCAGCAGTCGCAACTTCGTGGTGGTGTACTTCAGTCATGACGCCCATTTCTTCCATGACCAGGCACATCGCACCACGCATATCGTGAAGTGAATCAACCGGGGGAACCGGGAAGTAGCCACCCTTAACGCTTGGACGGTGACCAATATACCGTCTTCATAGGCTCTTTCTGAATTCCACTCAGCTTCTTCGGAGTCAACCTTGACAAAAGAGCCGCTCATGTCGGCGCCCCAACGAACATCGTCGAAGACGAAGAATTCAGGTTCGGGACCAAAGAATGCGGTATCACCGATGCCAGTAGACTTCAGGTAGGCTTCGGCACGCTTGGCGACTGAGCGAGGATCGCGTTCATAGCCTTCCATGGTGGAAGGTTCCAGGATATCGCAACGCAGAATCAGGGTAGATTCTTCAGAGAAGGGATCCATGACAGCAGACTCTGGCTCGGGCATGAGGATCATGTCGGATTCATTAATGCCTTTCCAGCCGGCGATTGATGAACCATCAAACATCTTGCCTTCGCTAAAGAAGTCTTCATCGATAGTATGTACGGGAAGGGTAACGTGTTGCTCCTTGCCGAGTGTGTCGCAAAAGCGCAGGTCGACATACTTGGCGTCCTGATCTTTGAGCATGTTCATAACGTCAGCTGACATTGAGGTTGTCTCCATTTCTATTGGGTTTGAGGTTTAAATGTTCAGTTTCGCCGATAATTTTGCAGGTCATGCATGAAAGCGATCATTCACTATATAGAAGTATGAATTGATTGCAGTACAGCCGGCAAATCTGTCGCCATAAAGCCGGGCAACTTACTACAGGGCGTTTACTTTTTCTATGGCTATTTTGGTGCGTTAGTAGGCTCTATACGCACCAGTGTGGTGCAAGGATGTGATCGCTAATATCGAAAATAGCTGAAAACAGGGCGTTATCATGGTTGGCACGTTTGATGCTTTAAATTGTGACAGTGTGTCGGCCATCACGGGTTGATTATTGTTTCTGGTAATCATCGAACCTCAAGGGCCAAAACCTGAAAACTGATCAAAGTTGGAGATTTGAAACATGAAAAGCAAGTTGGAATATATTTGGCTCGACGGCTACAAGCCGACCCAGAGTCTGCGTAGTAAAACCATGGTCCGTTCGGATTTCAGCGGTAAGCTGGAAGACTGCCCTATGTGGGTATTCGACGGCAGTTCTACCGAGCAGGCAGAGGGCAATGCGTCTGATTGTTTATTAAAGCCAGTCGCAATTATCCCTGATCCAGGTCGCAAAAACGCTTACCTGGTCATGACCGAGGTACTCAATGCGGACGGAACCCCTCATGCTTCTAATGGCCGTGCCACTATTGATGACCATGATGATGATTTCTGGTTCGGTTTCGAGCAGGAATATTTCCTGTGGGATCCGAATACTAACCTGCCCCCGGGTTTCCCCATGGGCGGTTATCCCCCGCCACAGGGTCCTTACTATTGCTCTGTGGGTGCGCGTAACGCCTATATGCGTGATCTGATTGAGGAACACCTCGATATGTGTCTTGAAGCCGGTCTTAACGTTGAAGGTATCAACGCTGAGGTAGCTGCGGGTCAATGGGAATTCCAGATTTTTGCCAAAAGCGCCCCGCGCGCCGGTGATGAAATCTGGCTGGCCCGCTATTTGCTCGAGCGCACCGCCGAGAAATACGACCTGGCAGTTGACTGGCATCCCAAGCCTCTTGGTGACACGGACTGGAACGGCTCCGGTATGCACGCCAATTTCTCTAATAGTCTGATGCGTGAGGCTGGTGACGAGTCAGTCTTTACCAAGATCTGTGAAGAATTTGGCAAAAACGTTGGTGCCTGCATCGGTGTCTACGGTGCACATAATGAACAGCGCCTGACCGGTAAGCACGAAACGCAATCGATTGACCAGTTCAGCTATGGCGTTTCTGACCGTGGTGCATCAATTCGTATTCCTGTCAGCACCGTTGAGGATGGCTGGAAGGGTCGTCTTGAAGATCGTCGTCCATCATCCAACGCAGACCCTTACAAGGTTGCTGCTATCATCGTAAAGGTGACCAAGGAAGCGATGGGTGACGAAGCAAAAGCGGCGTAAACCAGAGTTTAACGTTCTAACTAAAAACCGGTGTGGGTGACCACACCGGTTTTTTTATTGCATGGTATTAACAGGCCCTAATCATCGCTTGCTTGGTAACAGTTCGCTCATCCAGTCATGATTTAAGGCATGAATTACTTCCTTCATTGATTCCGGGCGCGCGGCAGGGTCCTTGTTTAAACATTTTAAACATATGTCTTCCAGTGTTTTGGGCACCGGGTATTTGCTGATCTCAGATGGTATAGGCGGTTCATCTTTCTGTACCGCATCGGTTATCTCGTAGACTCTTTCGCCATCGAACGGCGGTCGCCCGGTCAATAGTTCGAATAGCACTGAACCGATGCTGTAGATGTCGGTACTGAAACTGATTTTTGGATCACGGCGAATCTGTTCTGGAGACATGTAGCATAACGTACCCTGTGCTTTTCCATGCCCGGTTATTGATTTGTCCGAATCAGCCAGTTGTTTTTCCTCATGAGTGCTCTCATCAACTGAATCTCCTTCCTTGCTCCAGACCTTGGCAAGTCCCCAGTCCATTAACACGACTTCCCCATAAGGGCCGATCAGGATGTTTTCGGGTTTGATATCACGATGCGCGACACCATGTGTATGGGCATAGGCAAGCGCCTGGGCGATTGGCTCTATTACCTCGATCAGCTGGGTGAGGTCGTAACGTTCCCGATAATCAATTACTTCACGCAGTGTATAGCCGTGCACCAGCTTCATGGTGAAATAGTAATTCCCTTTGTTGTCTCGACCTATCTCGTAGGTAGGTACGGTATTAGGGTGCTGCAACATGGCAGAGACCCGTGCTTCGCGCAGCAATCGTGTGTTCTCAATTTCATCATCGATAAATTCAGGACGTAGCGTCTTATAAACAACCACACGGGATAAATGCATATCCCTGACTGCATTGATCAATGATTTCCCGCCTTTGGCGATTGTGCTGAGGAACATGTATCGCGTATTGGGATTGAGTACCTCGGGGAGTGGACGATCAGTGTCTTCAAGAAACACATCACTGTACTCTTTAGGGGGCTGCTGAAACTTGAGCATACACGGCCTGTTGTTAAATTATTTGCGCCAAGTTTAGCATTCCCGCATCAGGAGGTTCCGATAAGTTAGGTCACGATGTAGGAAGATTGTTTTTCCCCGGCTAACTTGAAAAGCTTATCAATATTATCAATCGCCAAATCTTGAAATAAGAGATGGTTATTCTACAAATTCAATTAAACCCATTCCTAGTTAAAGCTCACTTTTATGGTTGAAATCAGCTCGTGGTTTTTCGCTAGCTCGTTGAACTTGGTCTGAATCTCTCTCGCTTTTTCTGACCCTCCTTCAGGAAGTGGCATAAGTATTCCTACTTCAACCTTGCCGTCCAGGTAATGCAGGTCAATTTCCTTGATTTCGGTACTAGCAGGGATGTGTGACCACTCGTCTTCCAGCTGTTTGAGTAGTTTGCTACGTAAAGGTAGATGGCTATTAAGTGGCGCCTCCTCATCATCTTCAGGATCGATATGAATAGTCACGTCTTGCATGTGCTCAATCTGGTTTTTTAGCAGGTATTCGACAGTCTCTGCAATCTGGTGTCCCTCAGAAACAGTCAGGCGGGGTGATACCTGAAGATGAGCATCGACGAGTACTTTGGCACCCATCATCCTTGTACGCAGCATATGTAAGTTGACCACACCATCGGTGTTGGTGATGAGGTCGATGATTTTCTGCTGGGTTTCTTCATCCACAGCAGTATCCACCAGTTCCTTGACGCTGCTGCTAATAAGTTGCCAGGTGATGTGCGCAATCATCAGGGCGACGATAAATGCTGCAATGGCATCAAGTATCGGGTATCCGACAATGGCACCGGCAATGCCAATTAATACGACGAAGGAGGAGATAGCATCCGAACGGTGGTGCCAGGCATTGGCTTCAAGTAATTTTGAATGGATGCGTTGGGCGACGGTCATCGTGTATTGATACAGCCACTCGTTGCTGGCGAGTGAAATGGTCGCCACCACAATCGTCAACAGACTGGGTACAACTAGCTCACTTGTGTCCAGGCTTCGTTCTACTGCATCCCAGGCGATACCGACGGCAACGATGATGAGCATGACGCCCAGTACGACAGTTGCTGCAGTCTCAAAACGTGCATGACCGTAGGGGTGGTCATCATCTGCCGGTTGCGCGCCGTGTTTGCTGGCAAGCAGTACCAGCGTGTCACTGGCCAGGTCAGACAGGGAATGCACCCCGTCGGCAAGTAATGCGGCCGAATTTCCCAGGGTGCCAACAATGATTTTCAGGATCGATAAGACCAGGTTGACACCAGCACCAACCAGGGTGACGCGCTGAGCATCAGCTGATTCCTCAACAATATGGTGATGATGTCCTGTCATGATGCGTCACCGACCTCGATAATAATCTCGATGTCATCTTCGTGGTCAATCATGTCGACAATGGTATGTCCATTGATACGACACCAGGCAGGAATATCCTGCTTCATACCCGGGTCAGTGCCAAAGACATGTAAAATATCGCCCTCGTTATATCCCGCAATAGCATCCTGTGTACGGATAACCGGCATCGGGCATAACAATTTTCGTGCACTGATTTCGTATTCGGCCATTAGGGAAAGCAGGAGTTATACCTGAACCGGAGTTTCCATCTTACAACTGGTCAGCAGGCCGTGCAGAACAATATCGGTATAACCCACGACGCCGATGATTTTCTGGTTTTCAATCACCGGTGCGCGTGTGAGTCCAAAGTTTTCGAATAGCCGTGAGCAGTAGCGTATATCCATCTCGGGGTCGACACTGACAACCGGCTTGGACATGATTTCATAAATATTAACGCGTTCTGGTGCTTTGTCCTTGGCCAGTATCTCCTTGGCGATGTCTGAAAATAGTACGATGCCGTACTCATCATCATCGTGGCGTTTGTCAATAATAAAGCACTTGGTTTCAAGGTGTTTGGCGTTACACAGTGCCTCGCTGATGGTGGCTAGCCCGTCGACCATATCGAACTGGGTCTTCATAACATCCTTAACACGGACAATAATTTTCTCGCTCATATTTCTTCCTCTACGGCAGCGGTTAGTGAGGCAATTTGTTCCGTTACCCCGACGGCGTCTTCAACATCAATAACAAAAGCAATTCCTGAGCCCGGTTCCTCTTCAAAGCGCCCAGCCTCAGCGATAGTCTCAAGAATTTCGCGACTCATGTGTTCTTCGACCAGCAACAAAATGACGTCACGCTGCGTTTCTAATGTGAGCCCCATGAATGATTCACTCGGGCTAAGGCCTTCACCGCGGGCATTACTGATCACGGTCGATCCCGTGGCTCCTTTATTCCTTGCAGCATCCATGATGTCCTGGGTTTTGCCGACATCAACAGAGGCGATGATGAGTTTAAAATGCATGATTATTCTCCATCTTTAGAACGAGTACGCCGTGCCCGCCACTCTGCAATCTGAGCATAGGCGATAACGGACATAATGGGAAAAAGACTGGCAAAGGCGATCAGGCCAAAGCCATCAAGTAGTGGGCTACGGCCGGGAATGGTACCGGCAAGGCCCAGGCCTAGTGCAGCAACTAGTGGTACGGTCACGGTGGATGTGGTGACGCCACCGGAATCATAGGCCAATGCAATTATCGTTTTTGGTGCACGGGTGGTCTGCAACATGACCAGCACATAGCCGGTAATAATGTACCAGTGTAATGGTGTACCACTGACGATGCGGTACGCACCTAATGTGATACCGACAGCTACGCCCAGTGCAACGGCAACCCGCAGTCCGCGCACGCTGATAGTTCCACCAGAAACCTGGTTGGCCATAAGTGCGACGGCCAGTAGTGAGGGTTCTGCGATGGTGGTAGAAAAGCCAATGGCAAAGGCAAACAGGTAAACCCAGCGATAATCCCACCAGCTTAATGTCATCATATTATCGGCAACCTGTTCGGCCCCGCTAATAAATGCCGGGTCAGTGAGTTGCTGTGCCATCAGTTTGCCAAGTGGGAATAGGGCCATCTCCAGACCGTCGAGAAAAAAACTGAGTCCAATCAGAACATACATAAAACCAATCAATATTTTTTTCAGATTTGGGATTTGCTTTCGTAAAACAAATAGCTGAAAACCGAAAATGATTAATGCAATGGGTAATACATCGAGAATCGTGCCGAGAAAGGTTTGAAACAGGTCGGTTAACAGATGCATCAGATAATCATTCCGTAGCCCATCACAAAGATCATGGGAGTCAGAGAGGCGAAGGCAATCAGACCAAAGCCATCGATCATAGGGTTACGTCCTTTAATGGCAGAGGCCAGGCCCACACCCAGCGCAGTTACCAGTGGTACGGTGATGGTTGATGTTGTTACGCCACCTGAATCATAGGCAATGCCGATAATCTCCTCCGGGGCAAAAATTGTCATCACGACAACACCACAATAGCCCCCCAGGATGAGGTACACGATCGGCCAGCCTTTAATAATCCGAAAAACACCCAGCGCGATGGCAAAGCCAACCGAAATAGCGACACTCATCCTCAGGCCGAAGGCGTAGTCACTACGGGCAGCTTCAGAGTCTTCAATGGCGTTCCCCTCGGCGGCAATAGTGGCTGCTTCATTTGCGACGGCTATCAGTGCAGGCTCGGCCACTGTCGTTCCAAAGCCAAGCGCAAACGCAAATACCAGTAACCAGAAAAGGCTGCCTTTCTGTGCAAACTCATAGGCCATGGTCTCACCAATAGGAAATAAACCGGTTTCCAGTCCATGTACGAACAGGGTTAGGCCGATGACAATAAACAGGGTGCCGATCAGGATCTCAAGAAAATTGGGAATTGGCTGCTGGATAACAACCAACTGAAAAAAACCGACTACCAGTATAATTGGCAATAAATCACGCAGGCTCACCAGCAGTGATTTTATCAGTAGGCTTAGCTGCTGGTTCATTAGCTATACCGGCTTTTCAGACTACTGTTCAAACGTACCATTCTTCAGGGATCTCGCTTGGTCCCATGGGTTTGGTATTAATAATAAATTCATCTTGTCCCGGCTTAGTGACAGAGACATTAAGGCTATCAGCCTTTTTTCCCTGGCTAAAGCGTCCGGTGATACGCGCGGCCAATTCGATATCTTCCTCGTTGGGATTGCCGTCTAGCAATACCAGTGGGCCAGCCACATCCTTAACCTTGAGGTAGGTGAATTGCTTGCGGTAACCACTAAGGAAATTATTTTCTCCCTCTTCTCGACCAACGATGAGCTTAAAGCGGTCGTTGGGGCGCACGTGCCGTCCGACCTTGAGTAACATGATGTCATCCAGCTCGTAATTTTTATTACCCTGATGTTGCCACATGTCGCCAAGTTTTTTGGCGTAGTTGGGGTCGGTCAAGAAGCAACATCCCCCGGCGGGTTGGGCAAAGTCTTCGAATCCATATTGATTGGCCAGCGCTATCTGGGGCTTGCGGCTGCGGCCAGAAAATCCATGTAATTTACTACGATCTACCCAGCCTTCTCTTTCGGGCAGAGTTTCGGGCAGGTTTAATGCACACAATGGCCGTAGCAAACGATCGTTAGCGCCAGATTCCTCGGCAATGACTGGCATGGTTTCCTTGCGTTGTGACATGGGGCGTTGGCCAATGACCTCGCCAGTAATAATAAAATCAAAGCCATGTTCTTCGGCCCATTGCTTGGCCTTATCGACCATGAATATTTTACAGTCCAGGCATGGATTCAGGTTTGCACCATAACCATGTTTAGGATGTAGCAAGACGTCCTTGTACTCCTCGACGATATCAATGATGTGCAGCTTGATACCGAGTTGTTCAGCTGTCCACAGGGCGTTATTGCGTTTGGGTTTTTGTTTGTCTTTTTTACGGATGGCATGGGTATGACCTTCCACACAAAAGCCGGTATAGAAATTAATTCCTTCCACATGAATGCCTTGTTCAAGGATTACCTTGGTCGCCAGCATGGAATCCAGGCCACCGGAGATGAGCGCGACGGCTTTACGGGTTTGTGTCATATCTAGATGGTGTGACTTACTCGGGAAGGGCGCAGTTTACCGCAGCGCGGCGGTCAAAGTTAGTCTACTCGCGTTGGCTTCACCAGTGCAGGCCACATTTCAGGCCAGCAGCAATGGTGATCGGTGTCTTTTACGATTTTGATTGCTGGACGCTGCGTCGGGGGAAAACGATTGGCATAAGATTCAGCAACAAATAGTCCGATGATGCGGTCATGCTCGCCAATAAAGTGAACCTGGGGAATATCTTTCAGCTGTTGCCAGGCATCGGCCGGGTTAAGTGACTGAGACAGTGGACTGACCTTGTGATGACGGGTCCAGGCGGCGTGGTCAAGGTTGCCTGCCACTGTGACAAGTTGTTTCACATCATCACGCCGTGCCGCTGCCAGTGCAGCAACGCCACCGCCGCCGGAATAACCGATCAATCGCACATGTTTGGCTAAAAATTGTTTTTTAAGCAATTCAATCGCTTCGTTGGTGGCGGTGATGACATCAGATGAAAAACGGGCTGATGTCCATATACTGGGCTTACAGTCGTCGTTGTTACTGACGTACTGGCAGGGCCTCGCAAGATAAACAGAAGTTTGTGGGTCTTTGACGGCGAGCTGTAAAACGACCGGGTTTACTGGTGTTGGATTGTCGGAAATGGTTCGGCGGCTGCGCCAGGCAAGACCGTCTCCCTCTATATAAATGGAGAGGGTATCAGTAGGGCTAATCTGTGATGGCATAAATGCCTGAAGCGTGAAAGGCGCCGTAGGTAGTATTGTGGCATGCCAACCCGCATGCCTGGCAATATCATCGGCACTTTGCCGGCGTTCCTCGGCTGTCGGTACTGACAGGCATCCGGCCAACAAGACGAGTGACAGGATAATGCTGGTTGTTAAACGATTATTGATCAAAGTTTGCTGAGTTTACATTGCGTATTGGCCATCAAGCTACTGTCCACGTGAATTGAAAAAGATTTTCCTAAAACGCTGATGAATATTTCCATAAGTCGTTATACTGTGCGCCGTTTTCATTTACTGTTGATATCGAATATCCATGTCTGCTACCGATAGTTTTCAGGACTTAATTCTTGTCTTGCAGCAATACTGGGCCGAACAGGGCTGTGTTGTTTTGCAACCCTATGACATGGAAATGGGAGCGGGTACTTTTCATGTATCGACCTTTTTACGTTCGATTGGCCCCGAGCCCTGGAATGCCGCCTATGTACAGCCGTCACGTCGACCCACTGATGGTCGCTATGCTGAAAACCCCAACCGGCTACAACATTATTACCAGTTTCAGGTCGCGTTAAAGCCTTCGCCACTCAATATTCAGGAGCTATACCTGGATTCACTGAAAATGCTGGGCATCGATCCGTTGGAGCATGATGTTCGTTTTGTTGAAGACAACTGGGAATCTCCCACGCTGGGCGCTTGGGGGCTGGGCTGGGAAGTCTGGTTGAATGGTATGGAAGTCACACAGTTTACCTATTTCCAACAGGTGGGTGGCCTGGACTGCAAGCCGGTAACGGGTGAGATTACCTATGGTCTGGAGCGTATCGCCATGTACCTGCAAGGAGTGAAAAGCGTCTTTGACCTGGTGTGGACCCAGGGTCCCCAGGGGCCGGTGACTTATGGTGATGTGTTTCATCAGAATGAAGTGGAGCAGTCAGCTTATAATTTTGAACACGCGGACGTGGATTTTCTGTTCACGTTATTTGACCAATGTGAAAGCGACAGCGGCAAATTGATCGAGGCTGGCCTGCCACTGCCGGCCTATGAGCAGGTCCTCAAGGCATCGCATGCCTTTAACCTGCTAGATGCTCGTCATGCGATTTCAGTGACTGAACGACAGCGTTATATCTTGCGCGTCAGAACGCTATCACGGGCGGTTGCACAGGCTTATTATGATGCGCGGGAAAAACTCGGTTTCCCGATGTGCGACAGCTAATAGCAAATACAATTTAAAAAAGCCTCAGGTAAGCGCGAGACAATGCATTCACTTCCCTTTAAAGGTGGAGCTTACACGCCAGTAAATGAGCATTTTGAGGGAGAGAATAACGCAGTATCGTGCCAGTTGAGGTTTTTTAAGCAGCCCTGACCTGGTTTCTACCAGCCTGCTTCGCCTCATAAAGCGCGGCATCGGCTGAGCTGATCAATACTGAATAATCATCATTACTTGGTGCGGTACTGACCGCAGTTCCGACACTGACGGTCAAGAATTCGGATATTTCGGATTTGTCATGTTGAATTTCCAGCTCAAGCACCGCTTCTCGAAGCTCTTCTGCGATTTTGGCAACATGATCAGCGGTGGGGTCAACAAGAACCAGGGCGAATTCTTCCCCGCCGTAGCGAGCAACGGTGTCGCCAGGTCGCTGGGCGTATCGGGTTAGCGCCTGTGCTACTTGTTTTAGTACTTCGTCTCCTTTCTGGTGGTGGTAGAAGTCGTTGTAATTTTTAAAGTAATCGACGTCGATCATCAGTAGGGCAATGTTGGTTTGTTCGCGCCTTGCCCGGTTCCACTCGCGTGCAATTGCGGCATCAAAAGTTCTACGATTCGGAATGCCGGTGAGCTCATCAATGGCAGCCAGTTGTTCAAGATGGCTAACGGCCTGTTCCAGCTCACCCATGACGGACTTGAGTTTCTCTTCAGCAGCTGTGCGGTTATCAAGTTCTGTGTTCAGTTCCTGGCGTGTGGTTTCCAGCACATCGGCAATCTCCTGCCAGCTATACCGTAGGGCAATACTATCTTGCATGCTGGCGTATAGCTTCCAGGCCGCGATGGTCATATAAAGTGCATAGATGACGGTAAGAATCCCTAACATCGTCCATATTCGCCCCTCCAGTAGAAAGGCATGAGCGGCATATGTGATCAGTATTGGGTAGGAATAGCTATAGTATGAAATAACGTGACTTGCCGTAGTCGTGAGTGCCCCACCCACGATGGTAATTAGCAAGACAAAAATCAGGATACGCTCCTGGGTGTCAATATAGGGTAGCAGGAAGGTCAGGCTGGCCCAGGTGGAGCCCAGTATAAACGCAGTGATGGCGTATCGTACGGCATACTTTGAGGCCTCATCTTCGTTGAATTGGTCAGAGGCTATATGTCGTAAGCTAAAAATACGTAATAAACTGGCGGCAATGAGACAGGCCAGCCAGATAAACATCAGTCCATGCGGGATAGCCTGATAAAAGATAAAAGTTATGCCCAATGCCAGCACCACCCCCAAGCGTATTGCTGCCGGTAACTGGCGGTACGATACCCGGAGTTGCTCGGCCAGAATGTGCGGAGGGGGAGTAATGTTTAGGTCAGAAAGTTGCATCAGGCTTGCAGGTTGTAAACTGGATGAACTGTATCCGCAATTAACATGCTGAAGTGTGAAAAAAGTCCCATATCGGCTGGTTTTTACAACTTGAAAGGCATTCGATAAGCTGCCTGTCTTTACCCGATACCAACATTAAGAGTGAAACTATGATCCGCACATTTGAATCCACTGCACCCAAAATTGCCAGTAGCGCCTATATCGATGAGACGGCCCTGGTGGTTGCCGATGTGTGTCGTGCGTGGTGATATTCACCATATTCATATCGGTAATGGGACGAATATACAGGATGGTTCTATTCTGCATGTCACTCACGATAGTGAGTACAAACCTGGGGGATCACCACTGATTATCGGTAATGAAGTGACGGTTGGTCATCGGGCCACGTTGCACTCCTGCACATTGGAAGACCAATGTCTGATTGGTATGGGGAGCATAGTACTGGACGATGCGGTGATTGGGGCTGGCGCCATGCTGGGTGCGGGGTCGGTCGTGAATCCCGGTAAACATATTGAAGGCGGGTATCTGTGGTTAGGTCAGCCGGCGAGGCGGGTAAGGGAATTGACAGAAAAAGAAAAGGCTTACCTGAAATATTCGGCTGCTCATTATGTAAAGTTGCAGCGACGTCATCAGGTAAGCCTGCCCGCAACATGACGGGAACATTGATCGTTTAGTGCACGATCAGGCTACGGAGAAGTAACTGGTTGTATTATCGAATGACCGGCCAGGGGGTGATTGACTTATGTCATGTTGGCATGAATTGGCTTGCAGTCCTCTGAATGCTGATACATGCGTTAATGGTTTTAAGGGCTGGCTAGTTTTTTTGCGAGTTTCTGCATTAATTCGCCTAGTTGGCCGAATTCGTCGCCGCGGGCACTGCTAGCTCGCCAGACCAACGCGATCTCCCTGATATAAGACTTATTCATTTTGTGCAGGCTAACGTGGGTGTTTTTTAGCAGGCTGGTGGCTGAAAACCGGTTGAGTCTGTCATGATTTTTTAATTTCAGTGCTGAAAGAATATGGTTGCGTAAACAGTGCCCTTCTTCTAGTAAAAGTATTTCACCCTGTTTCAGGTGGTTGGCCCTGAACTTTTCCGGGTTTTCCAGTAATTTGGTTTTCTTGTGGGCGGCGAGCAGGAAATGATCTTTAAATAACGGCAGGGTTTGCACATTTTTTAGTTCGTAGGGCAGGGCAATGAGGATGACGTCCAGGCTACCCTGCATCAGTTCATCGTATAGCGTCAGTGTTTGATCTTCCTTTAGATATAAATCCAGATTGGGAAAAGACTTACGAATGCCTGGCAGGATTTCAGGAAGCATAAAAGGCGCGATTGTTGGGATAGCTCCGAGCCGGAGCTCACCTGAAAGCGGTTCGCGCTGTTCATTGGCAATATCAATTAGCCCCTCCATGTCAAACAGGCATAGACGGGCCTGGGCAGCAATTTGCCTTCCTAGTGTCGTAAAGGTTACCGAACGATTTGTGCGGTCTACCAACTTGACGTCAAGGGTGGATTCCAGTTCACGGATAGCCACACTAAAGGCCGACTGGCTGACAAAACTGGCTTCGGCTGCATGACCAAAATGCTGGTGTTTCTCCAGTTCAATCAGGTATCGGAGTTGCTTGATGGTTGGTAGGTTAGCCATGCGCGTATATTCCACAAAATAAAATAGAAGCTTTGATTATGATCTGTTTTATAGAAGACTAACAGTTTTGTGTGGAGTTAGCTTTTCTGCAGGATATGATGAATTAGCAATATATGGGTGCCATACCATAGTGGTGCCGAAACCATTTCAGAAAGATCAATGTCTACGTACTGTAAAACCTGCTGCTTGAGTTTGTCGTCCTGCTGATGGATGGCAATAGCGTATAAGACATTTAGCAGGGTAGCGGAAGGTGACGGCATGGTGTGATCGGTCAGTACCAGCTCGCGGGCGTTATAGTGGATAACCAGTGATTCGGATAATTGCCAACCATTCTTGTTATGAAAACGTTGCAGTCCAGCCAGTGCAATCTGCCTTGCTAGTTTCCATACCTGTGGGTCGTTCGATGCCCTTGCCCAGAAAATTATACCCTGACTGACGTAGGCATAATCCTCCAGACTGACCTGTCCACCTGGTGTGCCGTTATGTATAAAGCGGTGTAGTTGTTTGCCATCCCAAAGTTGCTTGGCAAACAGCTGGTAAAGTTTGGCGGCCGCCTGGCGGTAATGACTTTTCCCAGAGGTCATGGCGGCCTTGCTTATGCTGCTGAGTAGTAGTCCATTCCAGGCTGCAAGTACCTTGTTGTCCACGGGTAGCTGTCTTTTATTTCGTGCCTTTTTCAGTTTATGGCGTATGTTGATTAGTGTTTCTTCTACAGTATCTAATGGCATGCTAAGTTGTTCTGCGGCATCTTCAGGTGAGATAACAAACTTTACGTGGTGACCACCCTCCAGGTAAGGTGCCCCCTGACGCCCCAGACCGCGCTGATCACTTTAAGTTCGTTGTTATCCAGAATTGATTCCAGCTCCTTGATACGCCACAGGTAATAGCCACCCTCGACGTCTTTGTCATCAACAGCTGACAGACTGGCGTAATATCCACCTTCAGGGTGGTTCAGTTTGTCAATAACAAAGTCCAGCGTGTCGTAGGCAATCTCCAGGTAATCGGGCCGATTGAGTACTTGCGCAGCTAGCAGGTAGACCTCTATCAATTGTGCATTGTCATACAGCATTTTTTCAAAATGCGGCGTATCCCAGGCAGGGTCCACGGTGTAACGAAAAAATCCGCCGCCGACGTGATCACGTAAACCCAGTTGTGCCATCTGGTCGAGCGTGAGCCTGAGGAACTCAGATAGTTCTTCGTCTGGAAAACTGGTCTGTATTTCAAGCAGGTTTTTCAGATGTGGAGACATGGGGAACTTGTTTTGCTCGCCAAAACCGCCCGCCGTGTCATCCGCGTATTGCATTGCCTGACGAATCAATAGCTGGGTCATGACCTTGTCCATACCCGGTTCAGGCTTTCCCCCGGAGTGGTGCTGGAGGGCTGGCTGCATGGACTTGAAGGCATCTGCTGCCGTTGTTCTAAGATACTCTTCATCTTCTTGCCAGCGCGTATTCAGCTGTGTCAGCAAGCCAGAAAAGTTTTCTTTCGGTAGATAGGTCATGCCAAGTAGCGGATAACCATCGGGTGTCAGGAATACGTTGAGTGGCCAGCCAGCCTGTCCGGCTGTTCGTTCGGTGAAGTCGATGAGCCAGCTATCCAGTGCAGGCTGTAATTCACGGTCAATCTTTACCGGTATGGCGAGTTTGTGTAACAGATCAGCAACTGCTTGATCAGCGTAGCTTTCCCGTTGCATGACGTGGCACCAATGGCAGGAAAAGTAACCACTCGATATGAATATAAGTTTGTTTTCGGCTTTTGCGCGCTGTACGACTTCTGGCCCCCAGTCCTGCCAGAGCACCGGGTCATTGCCATGCAAGGCCAGGTAAGGGGAAGGGTGTTGTTTGAGCTGATTACTGAGCGGTGGTTGTTGAGTGTTTGCCTGTAGTGGGGCAACGGCCAGTAGACATAATATCCATACCGCTAGTAGTGCCCCTGATAGGTCAGGTTTTCTGTTCAGTGTCATCACTGTTATCAGGCTTCACAGGGTGATCGTCGGCCTCATCGTCCTCATCACCATATTCATTAACGTCGTCATCAGCATCCTCTTCCCATCTCGATGCGGCTTCAAGTTCACTATCGAGCTCTTTTTCGGTCAAGGGCGTATAGTCATCTGGCTCAGGATAGGCGGCTGCGCTATAACCTTTTGGAGTAGATGAGGTTTCAGCACTACTAGACGTTGATTCTGTGGTAGTGCTGGGGGCAGTTGCTGTGGCTGCATCTGATATGACGTCATCATTGCCGTATTCGTCTTCATCATCTTCGCTTGGCTGGATCAGTACCCGAGACATCATAATGCCCAGTTCGAATAACATCCACATGGGTAGTGCCAGCATAATCTGTGAAATGACATCGGGTGGTGTAAGCAACATGCCAATCACAAAGGCGCCAACGATAATGTAAGGTCGTTTTTCAAGCAGTGAATCGGCGGTCGTCATGCCAGTGGCGATCAGGATGATGGTGGCAACAGGTACCTCAAAGGCCAGGCCAAAGGCGAAAAACATTGCCAGGATAAAATCCAGGTACTTATTGATATCGGTCATCATTGCCACACCTTCTGGTGCAACGCCGATAAGAAAATTAAAGACCAGCGGGAAAACCACGAAGTAGGCAAAGGCCATGCCGGCATAAAACAAAATCACGCTGGAGATGAGTAGTGGTGTGGCCAGTCTTTTCTCGTGCTGATACAGGCCCGGTGCAACAAATGCCCACATCTGGAACAGCAGGTAAGGAACGCCAAGGAATATCGCGGCAAAGAAGGTCATCTTCAGTGGTGTAAGAAAAGGGGAGATCACCTCTACAGCAATCATGCTGGAGCCGGTAGGTAAATGTGCCAGCAGAGGGTCTGCCAGAAAGGTATACAGGTCGTTGGCAAATGGAAACAGCGCAGCAAATATCAGGGTAACGACGATGATTATTCGCAATAATCGGTCACGTAGCTCCAGTAGATGGGATACAAACGTCGCTTCCGCCTCTGGAAGGTCTGGATTTTGCTCCTGTTCGCTCACGGCATTTCAGCGTTGTTGTCGGCTGGCTTTTTGGGTTCGTCTTCCGGTACGGTGAGCTTTTGTTCGACTTCCTGCTTGAGGTCCTGACTGACCTGCTTGGTTTCTTCGATTACCTCGTAGACATCATTCATCAATGATTGTTTATCGAGTGTTTTCTTGAGTTCATCGGCGGCCAGTTCCTGGTCTATTTCTGCCTTAACGTCGTTAACCATCCGCTTTGCCTTGCCGACCCAGAATCCCGCGGTGCGGGCGAGGCTGGGCAGGCGTTCGGGCCCAACCACGATCAATGCGACGAGCACGACCATCAGCATTTCCCAGAAACCGAAATCAAACATATTGTGACGAGGAGTTTAGTCCGTTAAACGGGGAGACTTACTTGCTGTCTTCTTTTTCTTCCTTCTTTTCCTCAAACTGGGCATCCATGGTTTCACCTTTGTTTTCCTCTATTTGAGGCGTAGCTGCATCCTCTGAGCCGTCTTTCATGGACTTTTTGAAGTTCTTGATGGCGCCACCAAGATCACTACCTACATTGCGAAGTTTCTTGGTGCCAAACAACAAGACAACGATCAGTAAAATGATAAAAATTTGTAATGGTCCGATAGCCATTATCCTCTCCTCGTGTGCTATGAATGGCTAGATGATACCAGAATGTTCGGGTTGTAATGCCTGTATTACTGACTTCTAGAAGCTTTTTCCTCATGGCCAGAGATGCCAAAACGTCGGTCGAGCTCATCTAGAACGTCCTGTGAACTGAGACCAGCATGCGCCAGCATGACCAGCGTGTGAAACCAAAGGTCAGCGGTTTCATAAATAATCTGGTCTTTATCGCCCTGCTTGGCCGCAATCACAACCTCGGTTGCTTCCTCGCCAATTTTTTTCAGAATTTTATCAATGCCCTTGGTGTACAGGCTGGCGACATATGAACCTTCAGGGTCCGCCTTCTTGCGTGCCTCCAGAATCGCTTCCAGTTTGTGCAGTGTATCATCCATGCTTACATCCTAACAGTTATGCCGCGATCAGCCATGTGTTGTTTGGCCTCCTGCACGGTGTAGTCGCCGAAATGAAAGATGCTGGCGGCCAGTACGGAATCCGCTTTGCCAATGGTGACCCCGTCAGCCAGGTGATCCAGGTTGCCGACGCCACCTGATGCAATCACGGGTACATCAACGGCATCGCAGATTGTACTGGTAAGTTCCAGGTCAAACCCGTCTCGTGTGCCGTCGCGGTCCATACTGGTAAGCAGGATTTCACCGGCACCATATTCCGTCATGCGTTCGGCCCACTCGACCGCATCAATACCGGTGCCTTTACGGCCACCGTGGGTATAAATTTCCCAGCGGGAAGGTTCGCCTTCTTTATTGGCTCGTTTGGCATCAATCGATAAGACGATACATTGGGAACCAACTTTATCGGATGCTTCTTTGACGAATTCTGGACGTTTAACTGCGGCAGAGTTAATGCCAACTTTATCGGCGCCGGCATTCAGCATACGGCGGATGTCTTCTACTTCACGAATACCCCCGCCTACAGTAAGTGGTATGAAGACCTGTGAAGCGACTTCTTCAACGACGTGTATGATGGTGTCGCGTTGATCCGAGGTTGCCGTGATATCCAGAAAGGTGATTTCGTCTGCGCCCTGTTCATCATAGCGACGAGCGACTTCTACCGGATCACCGGCATCGCGGATATCGACAAACTGTACACCTTTGACGACGCGTCCGGCGTCAACGTCAAGGCAGGGAATAATGCGCTTGGCTAGCATAGAAGTCGCCTATTTCCGCGAATACTGTGTTGTGGCCCTTTCTGCGATGCTCATTAACTGGACGGTTAACTGCGCTTCTCGAAAGGTCCGCGCCTTGTCTTCGCAAAAATATTTCGACTTCTTCATTTGTTATCGTCCACAATTTTCTGTGCTTCGCTTAGCTCAATCGTCCCTTCATAGATTGCGCGACCAATGATTGCGCCCATGATGCCGCTATCGGAAACAGCCTGTAGTTCACGAATATCTTTGTAATGGGTTACGCCACCAGAGGCGATGACTGGAATAGAAATGGCTTCGGCCAGTTTCTGGGTGGCTGCAACATTGACACCTTTCATCATGCCATCCCGCGCAATATCGGTATAAACAATCGCGCTGACACCATCGTCCTCAAATTGTTTTGCAACGTCGGTGGCCTGGTTACTGGAAACCTCAGCCCAGCCTTCAACGGCAACCAGTCCGTCTTTGGCATCCAGCCCTACAATAATATGACCAGGAAATTCATTGCACATATCGGTTACGAAATGTGGCGCCTTGATTGCCTGTGTGCCGATGATGACAAATGACACGCCGACATCCAGGTAAGTAGCAACGGTGTCTTCATTACGGATGCCGCCGCCAACCTGTATAGGTACATCGGGGTAAGCCTCACAAATACGGTTGATGACGTCAGCATTGACCGGCTCGCCCTCAAAGGCACCATTAAGGTCTATCAGGTGAAGACGTTTGCATCCGGCATCTACCCATTTCCCTGCCATTTCAACCGGGTCATCGGCAAAGATGGTTTCATCATTCATGCGACCCTGTCGCAGACGGACACATTTGCCGTCTTTCAAATCAATGGCAGGAATCAATAGCATTTTAGTTCGTATCTCTCATCAGGATCCCAGGAGCTGGCGCTGGGCTGGTGCATCTGGATGCCGCCCTGGAATCGAAAAGATAGCCATAGCTACCTATTCGGTGAAGCGCAAGTACAGGTGTGCCAGAACAAGCCAGATTCGGGATAGGCCAGTTAAATAATAAAGGTGGATATTACATTATTTACACGGATCGTTTAATTATTCTTGCTGAAGAATACAGTTGCCGCCTGATGGGAAATGCGGACTTATATATTCCAGTCGATAAAGTTTTTTAACAGGGTTAGACCGGCGTGCGCGCTTTTCTCCGGGTGGAATTGTACGGCAAAAAGATTATCGTGCGCGATAGCGCAGGTAAAGGGTAGACCATATTCAGTTTCCCCGCTGCGCATCGTATCGTCCTTAAGTTTGACGTAATAACTGTGCACGAAATAAAAACGGTCATTGTTTTTTATATTCTTCCACAGGGCATGATCCATGGTTTGCCTGACTTCATTCCATCCCATGTGCGGTACCTTGAGTTTTTCTCCGTGCTCACTGAGTCCGTGTGGGAAACGAATGACATCGCCTGGAATGAGTCCGAGTAAATCCGTCCCCTGGTTTTCTTCACTATGTTGCAGTAACACCTGAAGGCCCATACAGATACCCAGGAACGGCGTATTCTGCGCCGCATGCAATACAGCCTCATTTAAGTGGTGGTCTCCAATAGCAGCCATACAGTCGCGTGCTGCCCCTTGCCCTGGAAAGACAATACGATCTGCGTCGGCAATAAATTTAGCGTCATCGGTAACACGAACTTCGGCATCAGGTGCAACGTGTTCGACAGCCTTTGATACCGAGCGCAGGTTGCCCATGCCGTAGTCTATGACAGCAACTTTCACGGGCGCTCCTGATAATGGTCTATTTTCCCGATTACGGCGTTGCAGCGGTTTCTTCGATCCTCATTAGCTAACCTGCTAACTGCGGTTCTCGAAACCACTCCGTCTTGTACTCGAAAAAATATCCTCATGATCAAAAGCACCCGAAGGCTATTTGTTGCTATAAAGAACCCTTGGTCGATGGGATAACACCGGCCATACGGGGGTCTGGCTCTATAGCCATACGCAGGGCGCGACCAAATGCCTTGAAGATGGTTTCGGCAATATGGTGGCTGTTGTGCCCACGAATATTATCAACATGCAAAGTGATTAAGGCGTGATTAATCATGCCCTGAAAAAACTCGTGGAACAGGTCTACGTCAAACTCACCAATGTGAGCACGGGTAAACTCGGCATGGAATTCAATGCCAGGCCGGCCAGAAAAGTCCAGCACCACCCTGGATAAAGCTTCATCCAAAGGCACGTAGGCGTGACCATAACGGCGAATACCTTTTTTATCGCCCAATGCTTCTTTCATTGCCATGCCGATGGTAATGCCGATATCTTCAACGGTATGGTGGTCATCAATCTCTGTGTCCCCATTGGCTTTAACGGTTATATCAATCATGCCGTGACGGGCAATCTGATCCATCATGTGATCCAGGAAGGGTACGCCAGTGTCAAATTCTGATTTACCTGTACCGTCCAGGTTCAGGGAAACCTCGATTTGTGTTTCATTGGTGTCGCGTTTAATTGTGGCCGTTCTGTCAGACATGATCGCTTGAGTTAAATGGGTAACTGGGTGCAAGGATACCGGGAAAGCCGATGGTACGCGATATCAATAGCAATATTTTAATTAGATGGACTACGCCTAAATGTTATGGGAAATGTAATAGCGTAATTGTGGTGCAACGAGACAATGACGCTGTTAATTTTCTAATTGTTGTACTGGTTATAGCTTGAGATATCTCATCATTCCTTTATAGCTGCCAGTTTGGCTCGCCAGTACTCAGCCTTTGCGTCGTCCTTGGGCAGGCCTCTGCAACCACATTCAAATATATGAATGAGCATTTTTGCTGCGGTTTCATTGCCGCCTTCACCTGCCTTTGATAGCCAGTCGGCGCCTGCAAATATATCTTTATCAACGCCCTTGCCGCTGCTGTAAAGCATGCCAATCAGGTGTTGGGCATCAGGGTCGCCCTGCAGCGCCTTTGGCTGTGCCATATCAAAGGCCGTACGGAAATACTTTTTTGCACGACTGGTGTCCTTTTTGAAGCCGATGCCCTTGTTGAATAGAACACCGAGTGAGGCATAGGCCTTGGGGTCATTATTCTTGGCCCGCCCATTCCAGATAGTGACCGCCTTGCCGAACCAGCTAAGGGCAATTTCCCGATTTTTTTGTACCCCAAGACCATCCTGGTCAGCGAGCGCTTGAAACATGGGCAATGCTTTATCATATGCACCTGTATTAAGCGCGTATTCAGCCTCGATCATATGCACCTGTATTAAGCGCGTATTCAGCCTCGATCATATGCACCTGTATTAAGCGCGTATTCAGCCTCG
>Ga0126335_1000023_pt1 | contig 74459 bp, 75 predicted proteins | sample OlaspJWI45metaG_FD_108409 | JGI IMG/M metagenome (GOLD analysis project Ga0126335, IMG submission 108409) | Marine gutless worms symbiont microbial communities from Oahu, Hawaii - Olavius sp. 1 OAHU.JWI-45 metaG | ecosystem: Host-associated > Annelida > Digestive system > Unclassified | place... | reverse complement strand
GAAGGTACAGCGACGAACAGCAGTAGGGCCAGTGTAATGGCATGGCGTAAATGCCCGGTTCGTGGAGACAGAATCCTGGTGAGTGCGAAAGCACCCAATACCGTGATGAACGGCAATACTGCCATTATCTGCCTGGGTTCTTTGAATCGGTAGAAACTCATCCATATCACAATCACGGCGATGGTGAGCACACAGTGCAAGGCGAACCTGTCTGTCCTGTAGAAGGCCCAGGTCATTCCAGCCAGGGCAAGGATGGTGCCCGACCAAGTCAGTATGCGCGGCAGTACCGATATATAGTAATGCCATGGCATGGATACACCCGGCAGGTACCAGGATAGTTGGCTGGATGCATAACGAAACCCGGTCAACGCATCACCGAATGTTAATTGCTGCCGTATCAGCCAGGGAATAATCAAGGCTAGCGCCAAAATCACGCTAAGCAAAAATTCATGGCTACGCAAGAATACCCAGGCATCTTTCGGGGTGCGGGCATAGCGAACAAGCAGGAACATCAGGGCAATGGGCGCAAACAATACGCCCGTATATCGGGTCATTAGGGCAAGCACGGTAAATATCGCACTCAAGTAAAGCCAACGCAAATTATCGTACAGGGCAAAGTAGAGGAAAAAGACAGCGCCGGTAAACCACAACATGAATGGCATCTCGGTCATCAACAAGGGGACGGAAACCCAAAAGTGTGGAAAAAGCCCCAGCAGCAGTACAGCCAATACTGCGGCAGGCAGGTCATACAATTTGCTGACAACCAGATATACCAGGGCCAGTATTCCAAGCGCCGATATCAGACTGGACATTTTCAGGACCCAGTCGGCCTCGCTACCAGTCAAGGCCATGCAGATTGCCGTCAGAACCGGTAATACTGGCAGACGATAATGATTAGCCTCATCGCCAATGGCAAAACCATCGCCGCGTAATAGCGAGCGGGCCAGGGATGCGTATTCCGCTTCGTCCCACATAAACATTCCAAAAGAATGCAGCCCCGTAGCGTATATCGCGGCAAAAAAAATTAATAACAATGTCAGTAGGCCATATTTCAGGGCAGTCGTATTCATCGCATTAACTGGCGACAACCAGATCACGGATAAAGCCAACACCACTCTTGAACAAATTCCATTTTTCGGCCGGCGTCTGCGCCAACTTCAGTATTTTCGCTACCCGACCAGGGCGTAGATAGAATGTCCGGTAGGCGCGACGCACCTGTCTATTCAACATAGTCGAATCCAGCCCCTCCTGATTGAACAGGTACTTGTCCTGTGAAATCTGTTCCCATTTTTCATCGAGGTCACACCGATCACGCATCTCTTCATAGAGGGGGGAACCAGGAAAAGGTGACGCCGTATAAAAATGGGCGAAGGTCAAGGGAAGGGATGCCGCGAACATTATTGTTGAATCCAGATCTGACAGGTTTTCCCCGGGGTACCCCAGGATAAAGTGACCATCGACTGCAATACCGGCCCGGTCGATCATCTCCACGGTTTCTTTATTTCTTTCAACTGACGCATGCCCTCCCTTTTTCGATAATTCCAGTGCCTTGTCAGTACCGAATTCCAGGCCAAGGGCTATCTGCCAACAGCCGGCGCGCTTCATCTTGTACAGAATGTCCTGACTCAGGTGATCAGGGCGTGAATTACAAACCCAGTTGATTGACCTGACACGGGCCAACAAGGCATCCACGAACTTCTCAAGATAGTCTTTATCTGGTCCTATCATCTCGGTCCAAAAAAGAAAATCATTGATCCCGCTGGCCTGATTTTCATCGATCTCCTTCAGGATACTTTCTATGCTCCGACGGCGTATTTTCTTGCCGTAGTATGCGGCTGCTGCACAATAGGTACATGAGTGCGGACAACCGCGAGAGAAAGCGACCATAGTGAAAGGGCGATTTTTTATGGGCAGGCGATAATGCTCAAAGCAAAGGTCGCTCCAGTCCGGCAAGCCATAATGATCTAATTTTTGCTGCACCGCAGCTGGTGGGTTACTTACGATAGTCCCATTCGGTTGGCGCATGGTCAGTCCATGAACATCTTCAAACCTGATTTCACCGCCCAGGGCACGAACCAGGGCAGGCGCAACCGGCTCGGGCTCCCCATTGACGATGAAATCAATATCGGGCGCACGTTGCAGGGATTCATGAGAAAGAACAGAAACATGGATGCCCAGCGCGGCGATCTTTATCGAGGGCATGCGGCGCTTGACCTCGGCTGCAAACCAGACACAATCTGAAAAAAAAGTTGGGGTCGTTGTGCTTAAAATTATAAGGTCCGGTGAAAACTCCCTGATTTCCTGTAAAACACCTGCCAGTGGTTTTCGTTGCGGGGCTGGATCCATCAGACAGGTATCTGCCATGCCCTGTAACTGGGTCTTGAGATATGCGAGGCTTAGTGGAGGAAAAGGTACTCCCCAGATATCGAATTGCTGGCAGCGCCCTTCACGCACCCAAACTTCTTCTTCATTCTGTACCGGCGGATTTATTAGCAGGACTTTCATGGACTCATACAAGATTCTTCAGCAAACACCATACATAACGATGCGCAACCTTCCAGACAACGATACCGGATCTGGCATTTCTGCTCTGGTATTCATGCGACGGGATTTCAGATACACGGCCACCCTTTTGTAGAACCTTCATGATCATCTCCTGCTCGATGGTGAAGATATCTTCCGTTAAACCGGCTTCGATACCTGTCTGACGCCGAATGGCGCGATACCCGTTTTGTATAGGTGCAAGCAACATAGGGATATCCTCCGGATCATGCGAGCCATCAGCATCCATGAAAACGACTATATCACCACGGGCCTCTCGCAACGCAACACGTAGCCCGTCTCCCTTGCCTTTGCCGTTATCCAGGATCGCTCTCACTCCATGTTGTTCAGCAACTTCGCGAGTCCCGTCGCTGGAATGGCCATCAACAACCAGGGTTTCATCACACTTCCCATCACACCTCTTCAACACATAAGAAAGGTTGGCAGCCTCATTGTAAGTAGGGATTACAAGTGTGGTTATCATGTCTTGGTGCCCCGGGTATGCAGATCAGCAGTAATATAGAGATCCTCAACAACACGTCCGGCTTCAAGGCGAATAACCCGGTCACACATGGCAATGGCTGTAGGGCGATGCGCAGCCATCAGTACTGTTCGTCCGGCAACGGGTTCGAGAATACAGCCAAGGATGTCTGCCTCGGCATCGACATCGAGCGCACTGGTTGGTTCGTCCAGCACCAGAACCTCGGGGCCATGATACAGGGCCCGGGCAATACCGATCCGCTGGCGCTGACCACCGGACAAGCGAATACCATCTTCGCCAACGAACGTGTCCAGGCCATCCGGTAACGAACTGACAAACTCCTCCAGTCCCGACTGGCGCAAGGCTTGTTGCACAGCGCTTTCGTCAATCTGTGACTCCGGTATACCCAAGGCGATGTTACGACGCAGTGTGTATCGTCAATGAGACCAATCAATTGGGGCACATAACCAATACCCTGCTGCCAACCGCGCCTTGCCTGTGCGATATCCAAACCATCCACCAACACCTGTCCGCTGGTTGGTGGCAACGGACCCATCACGATATCCAGTAGCGTACTCTTGCCTCCACCACTTGGACCTGCGATACAAACCCGCTCACCTCGTTTAATATTGAAATCAATGCCATGGAGTGAAGGCACTTCATCGCCAGCATGATGAAAGTGAATATTCTCCAATGACAGGACCTCTTTCAGCTGCAGCTTTTGTTCATCGGCTACTGGGTGTTCGGCATGGGCATTGAGTTCAGTTAGTTCACGATGCAGCAGACTTGCAACTGGACGCATGCCAGCAAGGGATTGGGCAGATACCAGGATACGGCTAAAAGATGGAATAAAACGAAAGGCGGCAGCAGCAAACACACCGAGAATCGGTACCAGTCAAACAACGCATCTTCACGGCCCAGTAGTTTAATCTCCTTGGCCATCCTCAGGCCCTGCTGAAACTGGAGTAGTCGCTGTCCTTCATGGTGCTGTCTTTGTTCTGCCCAGTATTTCATTGGCCGCTGTGATAAAGTGTAAAGAGCCCAGCCGGAAGTGCTGACCACAACAGCAGCAACAACCGCAGCTACCGGGTCGATTGCCAGCAGAACAGCAGCAATAGCCAGACTCATTACCCCTTCAACGACCAATGTCAGCAAAGGAATCACTGCTTTGCCACTGAGCTCATCCACCTCAATTACCGCATTACGTAATAATTCAGCTGAATTGCGGCGTAAGTGAAACGCATGGGGCTGTCGCATGTAAAGATTGAATAGACGCTGCGACAACAACCCCTGCACAATACCAACAAAGCGCATCTGCCATACGGTCAACAATGTCAGGAAAAGGTTCTTTACTACAAATACACCCAGCAATAAAGCCAGTCCGACCATCGTGACATTATGGCTTGTAACTTCAGGTATAAAATTGAAGATCCAACCGACTGTAGCCAACGTATCGTCAGGTGGGATTTGACCAAGAAGGAGCGCCATGACGGGTAACACGAGACCGATACCGATTACTTCCAGCACCGCACCGATTATAGTCATACCCATGAGAACCATGAGATGCTGGCGAAAACCCGTATCAAGAAGAACAAAGATTAGACGAATGGACTCAAGCATCTTTTAATGGGCCTTTCGTGAGATCGGAATGGCGGTTTATAGATGCACGATCATTGCCATATATGCGCACTTCTCTCATCCGCTTTGGCGCAAAATGCTGACTTATGAGAATGTCCGTCTATGTGTTGAATGAAAATGTAATAAACGGCAGGAATATTGAATTAATAATTTTTTTATCATAAACACAAGAACGTCCGTTTGGTGTACTGAAGGGCCTGTGATCCAGGCAATCTGAACGGCCGCTTTCGGTATCAGTCCCATAGTATGCTTCAGATCAGAGACAGAGAGAGGGTGACCTATATTCAATCTGCAGTCCTCACTTCCCCTTAATTGGCCAAAATATAAACACCATACTATGTATGTGGTATACACACTATAATCCGGATACCCTAAATATTCTTCAAATTCCTAATGGCATTGTGGGGGATTTTACCGCTTTTAAGGCTGCTGCAAACTCGACATGAAATCGGCCTTTCACACCATTCGCCATCGTGGTTTTCAACAATCGATACAAATCAGCGCTAGTGATATCAGAAAGCACATCTTCGTAATTATCCGACATGATATGCCCCAATTCTGAGAATTCCTGAATGGATGTAGCTGTGAGAAATATTCTCTCAGAGGGTTTGATTTTATCTAAAATATCTTTGAGCGCCTTGCTGACCATGCTCTCTTCCAGTGATCGTTCGTTGATTAAAAGACAGAAGATGGGTCTTTTGTATTCTTCGTGAATCGATCGGGCGTGATTAACTGCGCTGTCTAACTGACTTTCGAAATGTGTCAGTGAGGGCTGAAATTTCGCACTGACTTCTAGGAGTATCATAAATTTTTCGAAGTGGATCATGATATCGGGCACGTTGGGTGGGGCAAAGTTATTCGGTATTGCCTGTCGAACTTAGGTTCTCATACGTCACTCAACATCAGGACAAATAAAAAGGGGGCTTATTTAAGCCCCCTTTCAATTTGTATGGCGGAGAGCGAGGGATTCGACCCCCCGGACGGTTTCCCGTCAACGGTTTTCAAGACCGCCGCTTTCGACCACTCAGCCAGCTCTCCAGTAATACATTTCAAATTGTCAGTACTGGTAATATACGTCCCTGTGACGCCCCCAGCTCTGTGTAAACGATCGACGTCGTTTTAAGGCGCGCAAGAATAACGGATTAGTATGAGGAAAACTACAGGTAATTGAACGCTTGAAAGTAATTGTTCCGGCCCAATATACATCAAGTAAATGTACCTAATGATAGTGGGTTTATATCCTTCTTAATGGATGTTAAGCTCGGAACTAGTGAGACCAATAGTGGTCATAAATCACGTAATTTGTTGAAATTTAGGAGAATTATAGTAATGCAACCATTTGATCAAGCGATTAGCCGTTCACAGGAATCAATCGTTTCTACCAATAAGGTATTGAAGAATACCTACCTGCTGTTGTCTGCCACACTGGCGTTCAGTGCGGTTACTGCAGGCATTTCCATGGTGCTCGCTGTTCCACCAATGATGTATATGGCAAGCCTGATAGTCAGCATGGTGCTGGGCATGTTTGTACTACCTCGTACCGCCAACTCTGCTGCAGGTATCGGTATGATCTTCTTGATCACCGGCCTGATGGGATTTGGTCTGGGTGCCATTCTTCAGATATATGCTGCCGTTCCCCATGGACAACAGGTAATTGCCACAGCTTTTGGTGGAACTGCCGCAATATTCCTGGGTCTTTCCGGCTATGCGTTAACTACACGTAAGGATTTTAGCTTTATGGGTGGATTTCTGATGGCGGGCTTCCTCGTTGTTCTGTTAGCAATCATCGGTAATCTCTTTTTCTCAATTCCAGCCCTGTCACTGGGGATTTCCGCTGTTGTAATTGTACTGATGAGTGGTTTCATCCTGTTTGACACCAGCCGTATCATCCATGGTGGCGAAACCAACTACATCATGGCGACTTACGGTCTGTACCTCACCATCTTTAACATCTTCATCAACCTGTTGCATCTGCTAATGGCATTTGCCGGTGGCGATGACTAAGCACAATAACTAAAGTCGTTATAAACAAACCCCGGTTAATCCGGGGTTTGTTTTTCTACAGGAATAAAAATGGAATTCTGGTTGAAAATAGCACTGGCGGCAGTTTTTCTGATGATGTTGCCGCGCGCCTGGACTGGCTATAAGCACTGGTCAAAACACGGTCCGGAGGCAAAGCCTGGCGACTGGCAGAATGTTATTTTTATACTCGGTATCGTTGTTCTGTTTGTACTGTTATTAATTATGTCGGTGCAGTAACAGACATTATCGTTACTCCCGAGTGATTAACCAGTCGAGCTGGGCACAGGCTTATCGGGGAGCATACATTTTTAGACATAAACACCTCTGGTTCCTCGATAAATTCGTTCGGGGATGACACACGCTAACCAGCAGTAATTACGTCGAGTCCCCCCATATAGCTTTTGAGTACTTCAGGTACAGTAATCGAGCCATCTTCATTCTGATAGTTTTCCATTACGGCAACCAGTGCCCTGCCCACTGCCACGCCTGAGCCATTAATCGTATGCAGTAGTTCTGGCTTGCCGGTCACTGGGTTACGCCAGCGGGCCTGTAAACGTCGAGCCTGAAAATCAGTAAAATTACTACAGGAAGATATCTCACGATACTTATCCTGCCCCGGCAACCAGACTTCCAGGTCATAGGTCTTGGACGCAGAAAAGCCTGTATCCCCGGTACAGAGCGTTAATACTCGGTATGGCAATTCAAGCTTCTGTAAAATCGCTTCTGCATGCCCGGTAAGCTCTTCCAGCGCATCCCATGAATCCTGAGGCCTTACCGCCTGTACCATTTCCACCTTTTCAAATTGATGCTGGCGGATCAAACCACGGGTATCTTTTCCATAAGAACCTGCTTCGCTTCGAAAACAGGGCGTATGGGCAACCCACTTACGTGGCATATAGTCATCATCAACGATCACATCACGGACGATATTGGTAATGGGCACTTCAGCTGTTGGGATTAAATAGTAATTGGAATCACCTTCAAGTTTAAAAAGATCTTCCTCGAATTTTGGTAACTGACCGGTACCCCGCAAACTATCACTATTCACCATGTATGTCACATAGGTCTCGGTATAAGCATGTTCATTGACATGCGTATCTATCATGAACTGTGTGAGTGCTCTATGTAGGCGTGCAATGCCGCTGCTTAACACGGTAAAACGTGAACCAGTCAGCTTGGCTGCGGTATCGGAATCCATACCGCCTAACGCTTCACCGAGGTCAACATGGTCTTTTGGTTCAAAGTTAAATGTTGTCTGTTCTCCCCAGCGACGCTCCTCGCGATTATGATCCTCATCATCACCAACAGGGACAGTTTCATGCAGCAGATTGGGTATACCCAGGGTGTAATCACTGATTTCATATTGTAGCTCGGCAAGCGAATGCTCGGCATTTTTGAGTTCATCGCCAATTGAAGCAACTTCATCCAGCAGGGGCTGGATATCTTCACCAGCTGCCTTGGCTTTGCCGATATTTTTGGATTTACTGTTACGCTGATTCTGCAGTTCCTGTGTATGAATTTGCAGATCCTTACGTTTTATTTCCAGCGCTTCCAGATGGGTAATGTCGAGTTCGAATCCTCTGCCCTTGAGGTTTTCCGCGACTGTAGCTAATTCTGTTCTGAGTAATTTTGGATCTAGCATATTATTCGTAAATAGTTGCTGTCCAGGAAACAATGTGCCCCGGATCAATTAATGGTTGTATGTTTTCAATAATCTTGATGATTTTTTCTGCTGAATCAAAAAACTCAATGATCAGCGGTAAGTCAAAGGAAACATCAATAAGACTGGATGAGTGTATATGTCCCTGTTTTCCAAAACCGGTGATACCACGTAATACGGTGACACCACAGACCTTTTCTTCGTCATGTAATAGCTTCATCAACTGATCCAGCATTTTATCACCCTCGGTAAGATAAATGTGCACCATTGTAACGTCGCGTGTTTTCATAACTGCCTCCCGGCTAACATGCCAAGCCATGCACCAAGTAAACAAAGACTGACGCTCAGTACAATGTTCAATGTGGCTTTACCGACTTCACCATTTTCCAGCAGATTTAATGTCTCGATCGAAAAAGTAGAGAATGTGGTAAATGCACCAAGTACCCCTACTAGCAAAGCAGATCGTACTTCAGGACTAACCTGTAAACGATCAATAAACAAAACATACAGCAAACCCATGACCAGGCTGCCGCTAATATTGACAAATAAAGTACCGTAAGGAAAACCTCGGCCCAGGAGTGCGTAGATACCGCTTGATGCGTAAAAACGCATCAGTGCACCGATAGCCCCGCCACTAGCTATCGCTAGCGCCTGCATCATTATTTTTTGCCCTTATTACGGTAAGCAGCATCCAGTTCTTTTAAATGCCGTAGTTTTTCTCGTATCTTGATCTCAAGACCACGATCCACAGGATGGTAATAATTGCGTGCTTCAAGATCATCAGGGAAATAATGCTCACCAGCCGCGTAGGCTTCTGCCTCATCGTGGGCATAACGACAATCACGCCCATAACCCAGTTCTTCCATCAACTTGGTTGGTGCATTACATAAATGTACCGGTACTGGTTCGCTACCCGAGGCCTTAACATCCTTCATCGCAGCCTTGTAAGCCATATATACTGCGTTACTCTTGGGCGCACAAGCCAGGTAACTGACTGCCTGTGCAATGGCTAACTCACCTTCCGGGCTCCCCAGTCGTTCAAAAGTTTCCCAGGCATCCAGCGCCACACGTAGTGCACGCGGGTCGGCATTGCCGATATCCTCACTGGCCATTCTCACGACTCGACGAGCAATATAAAGTGGGTCGCAGCCACCATCAATCATGCGAGCAAGCCAGTAAAGCGCACCATCTGGAGAGGAACCCCTGACCGATTTATGTAGTGCTGATATCTGGTCATAAAAGACATCACCGCCTTTATCGAAACGGCGTAATGTGCCCGATACAACATCGGCAATCATTTCACTTGTCACAATATGCTGATCCTCATCATTAACGGGGCATATATCGACACTAACCTCTAGCAGGTTCAAGGCTCTGCGTGCGTCACCATCTGATGCCTTTGCCAGTTGTGTTATCTGATCCTCTGCAATGACGATATCAAGATGACCAAGACCATTGTCCTTATCAGCTAAGGCACGACGGATTACGCCTTCAATCTCGCCAGTATCCAGCGCCGTTAACACATACGTTCGTGTCCGTGATAATAAGGCGTTATTTAATTCAAAGGATGGGTTTTCAGTTGTGGCGCCGATCAGGTAAATCAGGCCACTTTCAACATGTGGCAAAAAAGCATCCTGCTGTGCCTTGTTAAAGCGATGTACTTCATCAACAAATACAACGGTACTTTTTAATTGTGTGAGTGCCTGTTGTGCCTGCTCGACAGCACGGCGAATCTCCTTCACGCCATCCATCACGGCAGAGATAGAGAGAAATTGAGCATTACTTTGATTAGCAATTAATCTCGCCAGTGTCGTTTTACCCGTTCCAGGAGGCCCCCATAACACCATGGAATGCAATTTTTCTTCATCGATTGCCTGGCGCAATGGTTTACCAGTATCCAGTAAGTGGCGCTGACCAAAGACATCCTCAATTGACTCAGGACGCAGCCTGTCTGCTAGCGGGCGAGCATCCAGGCTTCCGTGGATACTGCCGTCGCTATCGGGAAACTCATCGATCAGGCTATTCTGTCGCATGAATCACATCAACACCGTCCGGTGTTTCAAAGTCAAATAATGAATCATCAAGGCTGGCATGCAAGTCAATATTATTGAAGGTTAGACTATTGTAATGATCAAAGCTGTCATAAATCTCCATACCCACCAGCCCCTTTTCATTAAAAATCAGGATGACATAGTTAAAAGCGGCTTCTTCATCCAGCGGGGTTAACTGTATTTCTACTTGACTGCCAAGTTCGGATAAGAGCTCTATTTTATAATCTGAATGAATCGAAGCTGGATTATCCAATATCGTAATGGGTGTCTGGGTCAGTTGGTCACCCGTCTGCCTTATCGTGACCTGTTCAAGATCCTTGTCATAAATCCATAGCTGTTCACCGTCCGAGACGATTTCCTGTTCATAGGGTTCCTGGTATGACCAGATAAACTTTCCTGGTCGTTTGAAGACATCGTGCCGAAAGAAGGATCGACACGCGTTTGCTCAACATCAATAACTCGCTGATTAAAATCTGCTGTGAATGACTGCAACATAGCAAGCTGTTTTTCAAGGTGAGCCGATGCATCAACCGCATACAGTGATGAGGTAGACGAAACGAATAATGGTACGAAAAGTAAGGCCGTAATGAGAAATCGATTATTCATCCTGGGCAGGCACCAGTATTTCACGAGCTCCATTATTACCAGGCGGACTAATCAAGCCTACTGCTTCCATTTGTTCAATCATTCTGGCTGCGCGGTTATAGCCGATTTTTAAGCGACGCTGTACGCTGGATATCGACGCGCGCCTGGACTCCATGACAAATTGCACCGCCTGGTCATATAGTGGGTCTGACTCGGTATCATCACCGTTCAGTGTCACGCCCGTTTCTGGTTTTTCGCCTGGTAACAATACGTCGCTGGGCTGCAGGATTTCTTCATAATAATCAGGCTGCCCCGTACTCTTTAAGTGATCAACAACCTTGTGTACTTCCTGATCAGAAACAAATGCTCCGTGGACACGTGTCGGCACGGAAGTACCGCCTGGTAGATACAGCATGTCACCATGTCCCAACAGAGATTCTGCCCCCATTTGATCCAGAATCGTACGTGAATCCACTTTTGAAGAAACCTGGAATGCAATCCTTGAAGGGATATTGGCTTTAATCAGGCCAGTAATCACATCGACTGAAGGCCTTTGTGTTGCCAGTACAAGATGGATACCAGAAGCACGTGCTTTTTGCGCCAGGCGCGCAATCAGTTCTTCTACTTTTTTGCCAACAATCATCATCATGTCAGCAAATTCATCCACAACCACAACAATCATGGGTAGTGTCGATAGTTCAGGGCGAGGCTCATTTATCATATCCTCGATATCCATCTGTGCCTCGGCAGGTTTCCATATTGGATCTTTGATGGGTTCTCCACGAGCGATGGCATCCTTAACTTTCTTGTTATAACCGCCGATATTACGTACACCCAAGGCTGACATGAGTTGATATCTTCTTTCCATTTCAGCAACACACCAGCGTAGTGCATTCGATGCGTCTTTCATGTCGGTAACAACTGGCGCCAGCAAATGCGGTATGCCTTCGTAGATTGAGAGTTCCAGCATCTTTGGATCGATCATAATCATACGAACGTCGGCCGGAGTACTTTTATAAAGCAGGCTGAGAATCATGGCATTAACAGCAACAGATTTACCTGAGCCAGTGGTACCGGCCACCAGTAAGTGTGGCATCTTCGCAAGGTCCGCGATCACCGGGTAACCCGATATATCCTTGCCCAACCCGATCGCCAGTGGCGCCGATTCTTTTTCATAATCCCTGGACTTGATAACTTCACTAAAAACAACCATTTCACGGTCTTCATTCGGAATTTCCAGACCGATCACGGATTTACCGGCAATGACTTCTACAACACGGACACTGGGTACGGATAAGGCACGTGCCAGGTCTTTTGTCAGGTTGGTCACTTTACTGACTTTCAATCCCGGCGCCGGCATTAATTCAAAGCGGGTAATCACTGGCCCGGGAACAACCGCCTCAACCGTCACGTCAATATTGAAATCCTTGAGTTTGAGCTCTACTAGTTGTGATAACGCCTCTAATGCCTCTTCGGAATACCCTCCTTCAAAAACCGGGGCATCATCAAGTAGAGAAAACGGAGGCACTTCACCGGAATCTTCAGGGGTATGAAACAATCGTGTCTGTTTTTCCTTCTCGACACGTTCACTGGGTGCAGGGGGTTTTGCCTTCTGGGTTATCTTTGGCGGATGTTTGAACTTCAGTTGTTTTTTCTTGACCTCCACCGTCTCATGCCGCCTGATCTTTACCTTCTCACCCTCACGCCGGTCTTTCCAGATGTCAATTCGATGATGAATGTTTCCGATGAGTTTCAGCGTATACAAGCCGGTTACGTCCATTACTGTTAACCAGGAAACTGAGGTAATCAGGCTGATAGCAGTCAGAAAAAGTGCCAGTAGTAATAAGGTGGCTCCAAGGAAACCAAAACTATCAATCAGCGTTTCACTGGATAGTTTCCCCACCACGCCACCTGCCTGCTCCGGCATGTTTTCACCGTAAAAATGCATACTGGCCAGCCCTGCCCCGGCAATTACTAATACAATGAATCCGGTTCCACGTGGCAGTAAAATATGCAGGACGAATTGTTTGAAATCATGATGCCAGTTATGAATTAACCAGCCGATATACACCAGTACCAGCGGCAGAAAGTAGGCCATATAGCCAAAAGCAAACATAAAGAAGTCTGCCAGCCATGCACCGGCTGCCCCGCCGGTATTTCGAATGACACCAGAGCCATCCCCACTAAAAGTAAAGCTCTGATCCATCCTGTTGTAAGAAAGCAGGGAAATCAGGCCATAAATCGCAATAAAGGCCAGCAATAGAAATGCGCCCTCTTTCAGGGCACGTACCATGTATGCTGGCATGGGGTTCGTTGGTTCGTTATGTTTCTTTGCTTGCGCCAAAATTATTCAAACAATTTAGTGTAGCTAGTTTATCTAACTGTATAGATTATAAGGGAATTATTCTCAGAACTGGTGTTTATTTCAGACACGGGTATTGTATTTTACCGTCCCGCAGATAGATAGCCCCCTGCAGTATGGAATCCGTTGATAATTCACCTGCCGCTATATTCCCCACGTAGGAGGCAATCGCATGTGAAAGTGCCTGTGTTGCCGTTCTGGGTACCGCGCCAGGCATGTTAGTGACGCAAAAATGTACGATACCCTCTTCAATATAGGTTGGGCTGTCATAGCCTGTCGGTCGGCTGGTTTCTATACAGCCTCCCTGATCGATAGCGATATCCACTATCACGCCGCCATCCGGCATTTGACGCACCATATCACGGGAAACCACAACGGGCGCACGCTTACCCGGTATCAGCGCTGCACCAATTAGGATATCGACTGTTGAAATGACTTCAGCCACTACCTCAGGTTGACTTGAATCATGGACAGATACAGATGGGTACACAGATTGAATCTCTGCCAATCGACCAGTGTTGATGTCTAGTAGACTGACATTTGCACCGGCACATAGCAAATCAGTCATAGCGGCTATGCCCGCCTGACCTGCACCAATAACAACGGCATTACCCCGATCGGTACCATCGACTCCGCCTAGCAACAGACCCTTGCCACCCTGGTAGGTATGCAATAATTGCGTGCTGATTTGCACCGCCAGTCGTCCGGCCACATGGCTCATAGGCGATAACAGGGGAAGCGCACCATTGACGTCAATAATTTCGAAACCAATCGCCGTGACGCCGCTGTTAAGAAGCGCCCTGGTGAGATCATGCTCTGCTGCAAGGTGTAAATAGCAAAACAATATCTGATCAGGCCGTAACCATGAGGCCTCTTCCGCCTGGGGTTCTTTCACCTTAACCACAAGATCACTGGCATCATATAAAGCTCTTGCGGTATCGATTATTGTGACACCTGCTTGCTGATACTCTTCATCACGGTAACCACTAATCACACCCGCTTCGGATTGCAGCATGACATCATGTGACTGCTCTACCAGTGCGCGACAGGCTTCTGGCGTCAGTGCCACTCGACCTTCGAGGGTTTTTATTTCTGTTGGAATACCAATACGCATGCTGAATCCATAAAAGAAGCAAGGTTTACCCAATTACGGTGTTACCGTAATATTATCGGTTACTTTGAATATAAATTGTTCCAGTATTTACGCCGATTTTAAGGAGATCTCATGAGCGACGCCAAGCATTGTAAACTATTAATCCTGGGCTCAGGCCCAGCGGGCTATACCGCAGCAGTATACGGTGCACGCGCCAACCTTGAGCCGGTTATTATCACTGGTATGGAGCAAGGCGGCCAGCTGATGACAACGACAGAAGTCGATAACTGGCCCGGAGATGTCGAGGGTTTACAGGGACCTGCATTGATGGAACGCATGCAAAAGCATGCCGAACGTTTTAATACCGAAATCATTTTTGACACGATCAATAAAGTCGATTTTTCCGAACGTCCGCTCAAATTGCAGGGTGATAATGGCAGCTACACCTGCGATGCGCTGATTATTGCAACCGGTGCATCTGCCATGTACCTGGGACTGGAATCCGAAGAGGCTTTTCGCGGGCGTGGTGTCTCCGCATGCGCGACATGTGACGGCTTTTTCTATCGCAACCAGAAAGTTGCCGTCATCGGCGGTGGTAACACCGCAGTAGAGGAAGCAATCTATCTCTCCAACATTGCCGAGCATGTCACTGTTGTTCACCGCCGCGACCAGTTTCGCTCGGAAAAGATCCTGCAGGATCAAATTATGGAGAAGGCCGAAAACGGTAATATCTCAATTGAATGGGATTCTGTGCTCGACGAAGTACTCGGTGATGATTCTGGCGTTACCGGTATGCGTATCAAAAACGTGAAAGATGATTCCACCAAAGAGATTGATCTACAGGGTGTTTTTGTTGCCATCGGCCATAAGCCCAATACTTCTCTGTTTGAAGGTCAGCTGGAAATGAACGGTAGATACCTCAAGGTACAGTCCGGTACAGAAAGCAATGCAACGCAGACAAGCATAGAAGGTATTTTTGCTGCTGGTGATGTCATGGATCATATTTATCGACAGGCAATTACCTCAGCAGGTACCGGTTGTATGGCTGCACTGGATGCAGAGAAATACCTCGATCAATTAGCCGCCAGTAAATAACATTCTATGAGTAAACACAGGCTAAGTCTGTTGGACCGGCTTGGCCTGCTGTTGCTCGCACTACTATCGGTTGCACCTGCCATGGCAGCCGACTCAAAACCACTTGATGGTGAATGGCGTCTCACCATCCGCGGTACTAATTTGTTTTTTTACGGTACGAGGATACTTACGGCTGGCCTACATCAAGATTGGGAAGTCGTCATTGATATTCAAATTCGCAATCAGCAGTTCGATGTCGCGAGTGGAAAAGCAAGGTTGATCGGGGAACCTGTACCCTATTCTTTGCCAGAGAATATGTTTACTTGCCAATCGATTAACGGGACCTACCTTGATCGTGGCTTAAATGAAGTGAGTACACCACATATACGTTATGAAGGGTTTCCTGTCGCCGGGCAAGTGAATGGTAAAGAGCTCACTTTACAGCCCGATGTACAATATATCGGTAACTTCATTGCAATGATGTATGAATGCCAGACAGAAAATACGTTGGGTAGTGTCTGGCATGAGCGCGGCCGACTATCAGCAATGGAACGCGCCAAACGACAAGACGCCAAAATTACGCATGAAGACAACCAGTACAGCGTAAGGGTTAAAGAGCTCCAGTTCATGGAACCCCGCGGTACGCTGAAAATTCCATTATGGGATGGCTTGTCCTATTCACAGACAGATCAGGCTAATTTTTCAGAAAAAACTTTCTCACTACGTCTGATTAAATAGTGAAATCAGGATAAATGATAAACGTCATATCCAACGTATTATATGATTGCAAAGTAGACTTGGTGCTGTCAGCATTAACATATTAAACAAAGGAGACTCGGTCGTGGGAAGTGATCTAATTGAAAAAATTCGCAATAGTTGTCTGTCCCGTGATTTAAGCGATGATGAATGCGCCATCCTGGCAAATATAACGAGCCAGCGCTCGTTGGCTGATGAGGAAGTCCTTATCAGCGAGGGCGACGTAGACGATAGCCTCTACGTAATACTAAGCGGCAAGATTGGTGTAACCAAGACTACCGGTGGCGGTGATGAAACCACGCTGCACGTCCTGGGTCAGGATGAATTTGCTGGCCAAATGGGTTTTGTCGATGGCAACGAACATACTGCAACGTTGAAGGCGCTGGGGTGCGCAGAAGTACTTGTGTTATCACGTAGCGAACTTGAGTCCAGGCTGCAAAGTAGCCCCAATCTGGTCTATCAGATCATGCGCGCAGTTGTACGGTCAGGACACAATATTCTTCGCTCCATGAACAACCACTATGTTGAGTTAACTAACTATATTTCTCAAATGCACGGACGTTATTAGGCACATCCGATAGAAAAAGAGAGATATCACCTAACTATCAAATATACTTAGTGATAAAACCTTCGATAACGGTAGCCAGATTAATCGGCGCCTCCTGCATCGGATAGTGACCCGCGTTCCCAATTACCTCTAGTTGTGCATTTGGAAGCCATTCCAGGTAAGTACCCTCCATGGCTTCTTTTGAAAATGCAAGATCATGCTCACCAATACAAACCAGTGTTGGGGTTTCCAGCCCCTTTACCTCATCCGCAAAATCCTCTTTAGCCCAGGCATTTAGGTAACCAGCAAAAGCTTTTTCTGTAGTGGTATTATGTGACCTGTCCACCATGTAATTGAGCCATTGTGCCGGATTTCTGTTTCCAGTAGTAAAGTCCAGAATCTTATAACGATTCTCATCATGCTTGATAGCACCCTCAAATAAGGCCCATGTTGCCTCATCAAGTTGTCCCCCACATGCTGGGACAGGATCTATGCCCACGGCACTTTTTACGCGACTACGATCTCCGATATCCAGGATAAGTCGTTGCATCGCCATGCCACCCATGGAATGACCAATGACATGAAAGCTATTGATATCAAGCTCATCAACTAGAGAAATTGCGTCCCCTGCAATTTCTCGCATTGTGTATTCACCCTCCATGTTCTTAGATTTTCCATAACCCCGATAATCCATGAATACATACGTGAAGGCTTCTTTGTCCAGGGAGTTATAAGTTGGTTCCCATACCGAGTAATCACCAAACCACCCATGAAGGACCAGTACCTTTTCGTTTCCTGTACCAATTTCAGTATATCCAATAGACATGAGTTTCCTCCCTGTATTGTAATGGCAGTCTTATAGTTAATTTTTCAACAATAATTGTAGGTGGTCATTGTTACTGGCTGTACAGATTAGCAGTTACCCCTCAAATACCATCGTAAATTACCTCTATCCAACGATCAGTAGTAAACATACCATCCGCCCACTCTGCATCAAGGTCAGCTAGTGGCTGTTCTGAGGCTGCCTGTGCTGCAGTTTTACCTGCTGCCTTGAGTTTACCCAGCCGTTCCTGTGTGATGGCAAGCATGTCACGATATACCGTTAATTCCTTTTTGTTCGATAATGGACCGTGGCCGGGAATGATTTTTGTATTATCGTCAGCCAGGGTGAGCACCCTGTCTGCTGCAGCTATCATCCCCTTAACATTGCCGCCATGGTCAGTATCAATAAATGGATAAAAGCCATTGAAAAATATATCACCAGTATGGATCACGTTAACATCGGGAAAATGCACGAAACTATCACCATCTGTATGTGCGTTGGATACATGCATGATCTTCACAACATTACCATTCAAATGAAATGTCATGTCCCGGGTAAATGTGATCGTTGGTAAAGCCACTTTAGGCTGAGGTGGAATCACTTTATTAAAGGCCTTTATAGTGGCACCAGAAACCAGGCGTTTTCGTACGTTCTCATGAGAGACGATGACACTTCCTGCCTTGCCAACATTCTCGTTTCCACCGGTATGATCACCATGATAATGGGTATTCAGCACAAACCGGGGTGAAGAACCACCCAGTTCGGACACCTTTGAAAGTATATCTTTTGTCATCGGTGCAAACTTGTCATCAATCATGAAGGTGCCATCCTCACCGATCAGCACACCAATATTGCCGCCCTTACCGGTAATCATATGAATACCGTCGCTGACTTTAGTGCTACCGATATCCTGAGCATGTACTGCAGTGACAAGCGCACAGTTAAACAACAGCCATAGTGAATATGACAGGATCTTCATTTTGAACTCTCCGTATATATTGTATGAACCTGATAACAGGTCCTGGTTTTATTGTAGTGTAGCTCTAAAATCCAGCATACGCTGGGTCGACCTCAATGCTTTTTTTCTGATGGTTTCATCAACAGTAATTTCGTTCTCTCCTGTTTCCAGTGTTTGCAACAGGGCATGCAGACTATTCATCGCCATCCAGGGACAGTGCGCACAACTCTGACAGGTCGCGCCCTCCCCGCCAGTGGGTGCCTCTATTAATGTTTTGCCCGGTGCTGCCTGTTTCATTTTATAAAAAATACCTTTATCAGTGGCAACGATGAACTGTTTATTTGGCAAGTCATGCGTGGCGTTGATTAACTGCGTTGTAGAGCCAACAACATCTGCATGCTCGATAACAGATTCAGGCGACTCAGGATGCACAAGTACAGCAGCATCAGGATACTCTCCGATCAGTCGCTCCAGTGCATGTGTTCTAAATTCATTATGTACGACACACTCAGCCTGCCAGTTAATCATATCTGCACCAGATAGCTTTTGGACATAACGACCCAGATGACGGTCAGGCGCCCAGATGATTTTTTCACCTTTCTCATGCAGATGCTGTACAACTTTCAAAGCAATACTGGAAGTGACAACCCAGTCTGCCCTCGCTTTCACTTCAGCACTGGTATTGGCATAAACTACCACGGTTCGATCTGGGTGCTGGTCACAAAACTCGGTGAAAGGTTTTGCGGGACATCCCAAATCGAGCGAACATTCAGATTCAAGGGTTGGCATTAATACTCTTTTTTCAGGACTGAGTATCTTGGCGGTTTCACCCATAAACCGCACGCCGGCAACAATCAATGTCGAAGCCGGATTTTCCTTACCAAAACGCGCCATCTCCAGTGAGTCTGAAATATAGCCCCCAGTTTCTTCGGCCATTCTCTGGATATCTTCATCAGTGTAGTAATGCGCCACCAGCACGGCATCCTGTTCGATCAGCTTTTGCTTGATGGTTGCGATCATGTTTGCCCGTGCTTTTTCATCCAGCACAGGCTGTGATCCAGTCACGTGGGCCGTGATCGGGATATTGAGGACGGGAATAATGGGAATGTTGGCTACGTCAGCCATCGTACAACCTTCACTTCATTTCATTTCTCTCGTAGGATAATTGTAACACCTGATGGGCAGGTTGAGACGTTCCTTTTGATGCTTAATCAGATATGTGTCTCAGGCTGTTTTTGTGCGGTGACCACGTAGCGTAGATCTCCGCCCGGGGTAAGCTGGTTAAATGGGTAACAAGTGACCAATGTTAGCCTGTCATCATCTGTGTTGATCTGAATCTGTGAAGCCCTGCTATCCGCAATCTGCAATGCTGTAATGCTGTATTGATGTTTTATACCTGCGTGATTCTCAATACTCAACGTTTCACCTAATTTGACAGTTTCAAGAAAACTGAAATGAGTATCCCGATGTGCACTGATAATTGTGTTGCCGGGTTTACCTGGCATGATACTGGCGTTGGTCAAACCCGGACCAAAAGCCATGGCTTGCCCTGAATCACCGTGCAAAACCAGTAACTGCGTATCGCTTTGTGAGTGAGCCAGCTTCATCACCGGCCAGGTATCTGCCCAGGGCCAGGGTTTATGAGGCTGCCCATTTTCCAGGCTTTGCTCCCAGGCATGGGCCAGCAGCACCTGAGAAAGCCAGGCCTTGGCTGGAATCCAGGCACCATACCCGAATTCAGCCAGGCCCAGAAAAAGGATGCTGAAGAGAATTAATTTTCTCATGCTAGCCCGCATGATTTATGAAGATAATGGAATTAATGGGAAAAATGGCAAAGAAGGTTGGACAAATATCTTGAAAGTCATAGCCGTGGCTATGGCTTGAGATATTTTGTTCAAGATTCAAAGCCAGATTTTTCATTAAGCCATTGATGCTTTGTGAATTATGCGGGCCTGCATCCGCTGGGGAGTACGATGGGAGGAACACCGTCCGGAGAATCTCCCCCAGAACCAATAGGCTGTGAGTGACAACAGGACAAGAAAACCGATCAACATATGTAATTCAGCAGTAGTCGCGCCGCTAGCCATAGGTACACCGAAAACTTTGGCTCTCTGCATACCATGTGGCAGATTTGTGGGCACGGCAGTTTTACTAAGCGATTTATCCAGTGGACGGCTAGGTGTGACATCAACTGCCACCAGGCTTGTGTACTTACTCACCAGATGGTGTTCCAGCGCTGTATTGATAACAGATTGGCGAACTTCTGATTTTTTTGCCCCGTCATGCAGACTATCCATTAAACTTTCAATTCTATTGCGTGCCCATAACACACCAACACCTGGCTGCTTTGCCCGACTATTGAGTGGAAAATTTGCTGTCCAGGGCTGATTACCGCGCTCGCCGGTTATTTTTACTTCACCCCGCAACGTATCCGTTCGCGCAGTGATAAGTAGTGGTTCTCCGGCATAAATATCTGGTAAACGCTGTGGATACACTTCGACATCACCCGCGTCCTCTGGCCACTCTATTTTCAGATTTCGCATCACTGGCATTTCCAGCTTATTGAACAGGCGCTGCATTTTTTCATCGACTTCATTGATATTACTGATATAGGTGAACGTACCACGACCAAACTGTGCTGCCTTACGCATAAAGAAACTATTGGGTGCAGAACCGATCCCAACCGTAAACAGTCTGGCATCGTCAAGCTGGTTTTGGATGATCTGGAATAGCTGTCTTTCATTACCGACCGCGCCATCCGTCAAAAAAACAACCTGTTGCAGATAGTTTTTATTGATCGGATAGGACAACGCCAGATTCAGCGCAGGACGCATATTGGTGCCACCACCTGCACTGAGCGCGTCAATTCTATGCATAGCATGATTAATATTTGATGCATTTGCCATGACTGGCTGATTAAACATGGGATTCGTTACAGAATTAAATTCGATGACATTAAACCGGTCAGTTGGCTTTAGACGATTCACTGCTTTTCTCAAGGCAGAACGTGCCTGTCGGATACTATTCCCCCCATAGAACCCGACGTATCGATGATAAACACCACCTCACGAGGTAACGCCTGTATGGACTGACTAACTGGCGGCACAATCATCATCAGACTGTAGTCAGATTGCGTGCCACCAAACTCATCACCCTGTTCACTAAAAAGGGCTGCGCGCGGCGCATGTGATGGCGATGGCTTCCATTGAAGTACGAAATCGCGATCTGCCGGGGCTGATTCGGCCCTGAGTTGTATTTTAGCCTTACCGTTTTTACCCCGGGTAATATCAACGGCATGGTATTCGCTGTATATAGTAGCTAGGGGTAAACCCGCATTCAGGTCAATATTCATCGTTACCGGATTAACGGGTGGCTCACCATCATCTAGTACCGGTGGTGTAATACGTGAAGCATCAGGAACCGCCGATGTATTCAACGCCCAGCCCATACCCGTACTCGCAGGCAATGTTTCTTCAATAGCCGGTAATGGCACTCCAGGAATAAATCGCGGCGTAATCGTCATTGGAAAACGAATACTAAAGGTCTCATCCACATAACTGAGTGATTGCTGGTACTCGATTGTTATCGCAACCTTTTCACCAGGACCGATATTTGCTACCGAATTAGTAAACAGGTTTGGTCTTTCCTGCTCAATTAATGCCGCCTTTTTTCCTGCGGATTTGGCCTGCTGATAAATCCGCTTTGCTTCCTGTTTTTCCTTGATCACTCCTTCGATGACTCGCTCGCCTATTTTCATGCGCATATGATCAACTGCAGCATTCTCGGGTAGAGGAAAAACATAAATTCCCTCTACCCAATCCTGCTCCTGGTTATGAAACATCTGGGTTACCCGCACTCGGGCCGTCATGGCGGTAATATCCATGTCAACATCCGTATTTAATACCGGTGCATTACGATAAAGATATTCATGAGAGGTTGAAAACAACGGGCTGCCCTGTTGTACCTGTTCGATACGTTGTAGATCTCTAGATTCTGCTTCGGCATGTACCAATGGCGTAATTAGAACGATAACTAATGTAAACAACGCAACACATCCTGTACCGATCATGATCGACTGGATCAGGCACCGGAAAAACACCTTAGTCGAATCTATTTGGACGCTGGATTTCATGTCCCTTCTCCTGGGTTGGTTGATCAAATAGATGTTTGATATCAGCAGACAGATCGACCTCATTGGTTGTATCACTATTGAAAAAGCCATCAAGCGATTCAGGTGGCCATGACAACCATTCATTATTCAGTGGTAACATGCATTTCTCCTTTTATAGAACTTTGGCCCAGCGTGTCATCCATGACTCGGAAGGTATCTGGTATCTTTGGCATCCCGCCCCGCGCCGGAATTCTTTGTTAACCTGGAAAGATTGGTTGCAAGTGCGTGCAGGGCGCAAGATATTGATTTAGATAGCGTAATGAAAAAATGCGATGTCACCTTATTGGTGATAAGCAGTTTTTTCATATAGCTAAATGAATTAAGAGTTTGTGCCATGTGCGTGCAGCCAACTAATTTTTCAGGTTGAAGTAATTAAAGATCCTTGGTATGGCAGTAAAGGTCTTCAGTTAAGGCAATCCACTGAACAAATATGATGAATTCTGGCAATTGCTCTGCCAACTGACATTTACTGACAGGAATGTCTTATGATTAACACCAGAGGAATAAATGCATCAGGTTAATATCGATGTCAAAACAAATTGCTATTGTTGAGGATGAGGCTGCACTACGTGAGAATTACAGCCGGCACCTGTTCAAACAGGGCTACCATGTTGAAACCCACGCTGATAGACGTAGCGCCGAGCAGGCATTCCAGTCTACGCTACCTGACCTGGCAATCCTGGACATCGGGCTAGGTGATGACGCCGAAGGTGGATTTGAATTGTGCCGGTCACTACGTAACCAGTCCGCAACACTGCCAATTATCTTCCTGACTGCGCGTGATGACGATATCGATGCGATTTCCGGATTGCGATTGGGTGCCGATGATTACCTGACCAAGGACATTAGCCTGCAAAACCTGTCAGCCCGAATCGCTGCCCTGTTCCGACGTATGGATGCATTGCAAAACACCCATGCTGAAAATGATCTTATGAAGCGTGGGCCATTAACAATCGATTTAATCAGATGCGTGCAAGCTTTCATGATCAAACGCTTGATCTAACACTAACTGAATTCTGGATTTTACATTCACTGGCACGTTATCCCGGCCATGTGAAAAATCGTGACCAGTTAATGAGTGACGCGAATATCGTAGTCGATGACAGCACCATTACCTCCCACATTAAACGTATGCGTAAAAAGTTTGAAGCCATTGATGGCAACTTTGATTCTATAGAGACCGTATACGGCATGGGCTATCGATGGAACAATCCCGTCTGAAAGGATTAATACCTTTTCCTTCAATCAGAACCCAGTTACTGGTTATATCACTGGTCGTCCTGGTCCTGCCCTGGATCGGTGTGCAAACGATTCGTGACATGGAACAGTTACTCCGAGAACAAGAAGTACATGTCATTAACACGGCAGCGACGACCATACTGGATGGCCTTCCTCATGTCAGTTCTCTCATCAGTACGCATCACAGGAAACTACAGGAAACTACAGGAAACCGTTGAAGGGAGTGAAGTCATACTCTCTACAATATCTGAACCAGTAATTATTGATGGCTACGCTGACGACTGGCCTGATAATCGAATTCGCCAATATTATGATAGTGAAAACGCATTACGTACAGGTCTGAATAATACGAAGATCAGTTTTGAGTTAAGCAGTTTTTATCAAGCAGGTTCGCTGATTCTATTACTTGATATTACAGACGACAGGCTTTACCAGACACAGAACCCGGTACAGTCTCCCACCGAAGGTGACCACCTACGGCTGAGTTTTGGTGACATTGGATATATCCATAAACAATATATCGTTACCAGTAATTCACCAGGCTGGCTAAGCGTGATACCCGTTGATAAACCGGATTTACCAGAAACACGGATACAGGCCGAGATGCAGACCCGTGTGGGCGGTTATACCATTGAAATTGCCATCCCCGATTACATTGCGGGTCATTATGTCACCCTGCAAGTTGTGGTCAGAGATAACGATGATTCTGCGCGATATGCAGTTATCGGCAATGCCCCAGCAACGGAGCAGCAAGCTGCCGGTCTGCTTTTTGAAAAATCAGCTAATCTAAACCAATTTTTGAAGACGTATAGGGCGCCTGCGCAACGTCTTAGCCTGCTGGACGCTCGAGGTAATATTCTGGCAACAGATGGGGATATTTTTCCTGTAGATGACACCCAAAACGACGATGAAGTAGAACTATATAGTCATATTCGTCGACTGTTATTGATCGCTGATGCCATTGTCGGCGAACCTGACCGTGCAATCTATCGAATGACTGATGACTATGTGTTTAATGCAATGAATAATCAATCCGATCATATTTTTACACGTGATGAACAAGGCCGTAGCTTTTTGTCTGCAGCCTTGCCAATAAAGATTGATAACCAGCTTGAGGGTGTTTTAGTTATTCAACAATCAACCGAGGCGATTACTGGTGTGCGTCATCAGGCACTGCTTAAAATCACACTAACTTCAATCTCCGCAATGGGTCTGATTATTTTAGTATTACTTATCTATGCCACCATCCTCATCAAACGTATTCGTTCTCTGAATGATCAAATGCAAATATCCGCAACTGATGATGGACGAGTAAATAGTGTATTAGAGTTTCGTTGCTTGATGATGAAATTGGTGAACTTAACCGAGGTATGGCACAAATGATAGATCGCCTACAGGCCTACCAACAATATCTTGAAAGTATGGCCAGTAAGCTTTCACATGAACTACGCACACCGCTAACAGTGGTCCAATCCTCTCTTGAAAATCTGCAGAGCGAATCTGATGAGTTAAATAATCATCCTTTAATTGAAAGAGCGAATGATGGATTGGGCAGACTGAAAATGATACTAGCCAATCTTACCGAGGCATCACGACTGGAAAATGCGCTCAAAACAACTGACATAGAATCATTTAACCTACCTGATGTGATTAAGGGTTGTGTTAAAGGCTATCAACAGGCATTTGATGGGGTACATTTCGAGTTTTCCAACAATACAGAGCATTTCATGCTCCAGGGATCATCTGATCTAATAGCACAGTTGCTCGATAAACTGGTCACGAATGCTATTGATTTTCATGCAACTGGAAGTGCAATAACCATCAAGGTAGAAGAGAATAAATCAGGTTGCGATCTCTGCGTTCAGAATATTGGGCCGCAGGTACCGGAAAGCATTATGAATACACTGTTTGATTCAATGGTGACCGCAAGATCACACACATCTGATACACCACATTTAGGTCTGGGATTATATATCGTCAGGTTAATCGCGATATTTCATGGTGGTACCGCGAGCATAAAAAATGAAGACGATCGAGTAAGCGTGTGCGTCAGCTTTAAGTCAACAGGTTACTAATATCACCCTATTGGCAATTTTCCATGGACTGCATCAATGTTGTTAATCTTTCCATGGTTGATTTAAGAAAACCTTTATAAAGCATGGCCTGATTTTCCGGGGTCAGGGCTTCCAGCGTATCAATACTGACATTTAATACTTTGGTAAATTCTTTTGTGCGGATACTTGCCGTTCTGCGCGCATTCTCTGTCATATGGCCCAGCTCACCAAAGCTGTCACCTGCATTCATTGTTGCGATCACACTGGAACTCTTCACCACATCGGCAGAGCCAGAAATAATGGTATAAAAACTGTCTGCGATCTCTCCTTCAGTGACAATCAATTCATTTTCGTCAAAGGCCTGTATGCTACCTACCTTGACCAGTTCCTCAATCAGGCTGGGTGAAAAGTCCTTGAACCAGCTATTATCACGGAGAAAAACATAATCGTCATTCTGTTGAAATTTACCAGTTTTTTCAGTTGCAATGTCTGTCCCTCCAGGCGCAGCTTCAGATAGATTATCAAGCAACTTCTGAATGGCAGTGGCAAAGGCCAGAGAGCTTTCAAAGCGGTCGTCCGGATTCTTGGCAAGTGCCTTATTCACCATATCACTGAGTTCCTGTGGTGCATCCGGACGATAATGCTGTAACGAGATCGGCTCTTTATTACGAATATTATCAATGACAGCATCAACATCTTTACCCTGAAATGCTGGTTTACCTGTAATCAACTGGTACATTACAGCACCCAATGCAAAGATATCTGTCTTGGCCGTTAATTCTTCACCGTCCTTAAAATGCTCAGGGGACATATAAAACAGCGTACCGACACCCTTTGCTGCCTTGGCATCCAACTGATCAGCGATGCCAAAATCCATAAGTTTGACCATTTTATAGTTCGGGTTGTACATGATATTGCCCAGCTTGATATCGCGATGCACAATCTTGTGAAAATGGATGTAATCCAGCGCCTTACAGCATTCAAACATAATCTGTAAGACCTCTTCATAAGGGATCTCGCCTGTCTGCTTCAGGTAATCTTTTAACTCCATCCCGGAAACATATTCCATCACAAGATAATGCATCTTGAGATTATCACTGTGCTCGTTGACGCCCAGGTCATAGACGGTAACGATATTTGAGTGGCGGAACTGGGCTCCGATACGAGCCTCACGGTAGAATTCCATGATCAGGTTAGCTAACTCATCATCACTTAGCGTTAGTGAGGGCACCTTGATTGCCACTGCTCTGTCCAGTACCGGATCACGAGCTTTGTAGACGACACCAAATGCGCCTTCGCCTATTTTACCCTCAACCTCGTACCGACCAATTTTAGTTGCTGCCATTGCTCTCTCAGAGAGGCCTGACGACCTCGATTTATTATTGTGCAGACCCCTCGTCTGAATAGCGCCGATTATAGCCGATCAGGAAAGATTATGTACCTGTGGCGGTGCAATCAGCTCATGCAAAACAGCCGTGGCATAGCTGCCGGGGGGCAATTCAAAATTAAACGAAACGGAATCACCCATTATCTGCATCTGGAAAAATCTAGGTTCCAGTCGCAATGAGCGACGCTCCTGTTTCAAGTGCGCCTTTTCCAGCCCCTGGGCAAACTCCATGTGCTCATTTGCGACTGTTATTTCCATCTCACTACACTCACCTGTCGATTTTAGTTCACCCTCACCCCACATCGGTCCGGTTGGATGGATATCAAAATCTCGTGCTCTCTGCTCCAAATCTGGCTCATTGTTGGACGAAAATACACTGTTTGAACCATTAAGCATGCAAACCTCACCAGGCATGATCTTATTCCAGCTGTGATCCCGAACACGGCGGTCCAATACGGCATTAAACAGCAAGGAACGGGCAGCAGAAAGATAGATACCTCGCTCGTGGCGATTTTGCCGGCGTTTTGGGTTTCTGAACATCGCCAACGCCTTATGAATATTTCGTCCTCGGAAACCAAATCGCTGCTCCCCAAAATGATTCGGCACTCCATGATCTAGTATCGTTTCGTAACGATCTTTCAAGGCATCTATATCTCCCTGTACGTTCGTAACCCGTAGATAAAACTGGTTACCTTTAAGGACACCTTTCTTCAGCTTTCGCTGATGCCGACTGACCTCTAGCACCTTAATACTTTCGCTATTCAGTGCATACCAGTCTGGTTCGGGCTTATTCGCAAGATGTACGCTAAACCATTGCTCGGTAACTGCATTTCTATCTTTCATCCCCGCCCAGGAGACTTTTGAGGCCGGCAAGTTAGCATGCCTTGCTAACATTTTCGCTACCTGCGCGGTATTCATTAACGTTTTACGAATATTCAAAAAGCAATGTTCACCATCGCCTGAAGGGGAAAAGGCCGGGATCTCTATTACCTGGAAGTCCTCGGGGGCAACTCTAATAGAACCGGTAACCGGTGCTGGCCCATGAGCGGCCGCAAGTGAATCAATCGAATACAACGGGTAAGTCTCAAGTTTGTTCAATCAACACGGTGGCGTGAGCAGCTACGCCTTCTTCCCTGCCTGTAAAACCCAATCGCTCGGTCGTCGTTGCCTTGATGTTAACCTGTGAAACATTAATACCCATATCATCAGCCAACAGGTCTCTCATGTTGTCGATATGCGGTGCAAGCTTCGGGGCCTGCGCAACAATGGTCGAGTCAACATTGTTTAATTTAAAGCCAGCGTCATTGAGCAGATTCACAACCTGTTTGAGTAACTCACGACTATCAACACCAGCAAACTGTTCATCGGTATCGGGGAAATGATGGCCAATATCACTCAGTGCGGCTGCCCCCAATAGCGCATCACATATTGCGTGAATCAGTACATCGCCATCGGAATGGGCGACTAATCCCTGCTTGTGCGGAATTCTGACGCCGCCTAGTACCAGGAAATCCCCTTCACCAAAACGATGTACATCATAGCCCTGTCCAACTCTAATCATGCACTTTCCTGATTACTAATAAAAAAGCCCGCTAATGCCAGGTCTTCGGGTAATGTCACTTTGATATTGTCACTGGCCCCCTCAACCAGTAACGGCTTATATCCTGCATATTCCATTGCAGAGGCTTCATCTGTTACATGAAAACCGTCGGCCAGCGCCAATTGTAACGCCTGACGTAGCTCACCATATTTAAAAAGTTGTGGTGTTAGTGCGTGCCAAAGAGAATTTCGATCAACTGTTGCTTCTATCTCATTGTGTCATTTGATTTTTTCATTGTATCTCTAACTGGTACAGCTAGTATTGCACCATTATTTTCCTCCTGGGCAACAGATATCAGGCGGCGGATATCACTGATACGTACACAGGGCCTTGCAGCATCATGTACCAGCACCCAATCAGTATCTGCGGCTTGGTCTTTCAACGATTCAAGCCCGTTGAGAACCGAGTCACAGCGCTCTTTGCCACCAAGCGTAGCTTGAATCCGTTGATCGTTCTGGATATCCAGGTCAGACCAGTAATTATCTTCTGCCGATATGGCAATGGTTACCTGTTGTAACTCATCCAGTTCCAATAATCGCTTCAGTGTCCAGGCAATTAATGGCCTGCCATGTAAATCGAGGTATTGTTTAGGTATATCACCGCCTACTCGCCGACCAACACCCGCAGCAGGCACGATTGCCCATAGTTTGCTGTTGTTACTCATGATTATCTGGCAAACCTGTCGTTTCAGACGGTGACTCTTTTTCCTGATCGTCTTTTATTATGAACATAAATTGTTCACCTTCCTTGATCATACCGAGATTGCGCCTGGCAAGTGCTTCAACCGCCTGCATATCCTCTTTTATCAGAATAATCTGGCGGGCGAGTTCCTGATTACGCACTTTTAATTGCTCATTTTCTTCCCTGATAGCCGCCAGTTCCTCTTCTAAACCCAGGTTGTAGAAATAGCCACCCTCCTCAAACCAGAATTTAAACTGCAGAATGATAAGAAGAATGATCAGGAATACGGCATAGATTTTCATGTCATCACATGTTTCACGACATCCAATCGACTCCGAAAAAGATTAAGTGCTGTATATAAGCCTGTTAGAAAATATTAAATGCATTTTTACCCGGATAGTTAGCACCATCGCCCAGTTCCTCTTCAATCCTGAGTAACTGGTCGTACTTGGCGATACGATCTGAGCGTGACAATGACCCAGTCTTTATCTGTGTCGCACTGGTGCCAACAGCGATATCAGCAATCGTTGCGTCTTCGGTTTCTCCGGAACGATGTGAAACGACAGCCGTGTAATTTTCTGCTGTCGCCATATTAATGGCATTTAGTGTTTCGGTCAGCGTACCAATCTGGTTGACCTTGATCAGGATAGAATTGGCTATGCTCTTATCGATTCCTTCCTTGAATATGCTGGTATTAGTTACAAATAGATCATCACCGACCAACTGTATTTTGCCACCCAGTTCCTGTGTCATATGTGCCCATCCATCCCAGTCGTTTTCAGCCAGCCCGTCTTCTATCGTGATAATAGGGTACTGATCTACCCAGTTTTTCAGGTAATCTGTAAAACCTGCAGCATCAAACTGCCTGTTCTCTGAGGCCAGTGTATAAGTACCGTTTTCATAGAATTCTGAACTGGCCACATCCAGACCAAGCCATATATCCTGCCCGGCCTTGTAACCAGCCTTCTCGATTGCCTGCAAAATAACCTCGATAGCTTCTTCATTAGAAGACAAATCCGGTGCAAAACCGCCTTCATCACCCACCGCGGTATTCATGCCCTTAGCACCAAGTACACCTTTGAGCGCATGGAACACTTCCGTACCATAACGCAAGGCTTCACTAAACGATGGTGCGCCTGCAAGAATAATCATAAATTCCTGTAAATCAACACTATTATCTGCGTGTTCACCACCATTGATAATATTCATCATCGGCACTGGTAACTGGTAAGGTCCTTGCGGTTGCAAATGTCTGAATAGTGAAACATTGGCTTCCATTGCCGCAGCCTTGGCTGCTGCGAGGGAAACAGCTAGTAAGGCATTTGCTCCCAGGCGTCCCTTGTTAGCGGTACCATCCAGATCAATCATGGTCTGGTCAATCCCACTCTGATCCGAGATATCCATTCCATTAATCGCATCGGCAATTTCACCATTGGTGATCTTTACCGCCTGCTGCACTCCCTTGCCCAGATAACGGCCTTTGTCACCATCACGTAATTCAACGGCCTCACGGGAGCCTGTAGAGGCGCCTGAAGGCACAGCAGCTCGACCAATCACACCATCAGAGGTAGTAATGTCTGCTTCAATAGTTGGATTTCCTCGTGAATCAAGAATTTCACGGGCGTGGACGGACTGGATGTTCGACATGTGTTCCCTTCTTCTTACTATGGTTGACTACAAATGGCGGCATATTCTAACAGAGACGGCGAGATGATTCCTCGTGGAATAGCCCTTAATATGAGTCAATACGACACTTTACGAGCCATGAACAAGATCATTTTAATATCCCTGTTACTACTGGCGTCAGTACCCGTGGCTCTGGTTGTTACCATTATGACAATGCCTTTTTGGAGCTGGCTCGAGAAGACATTTATGATTGAGTCTATAGGTCACTCTGGCCCCGCCGCCTGGTGCTACCTGGCCTCCTATGGGCTGATTAGTAGTCTACTCATGGCCATCCATTATTTGCTGAGCAGAAGAAAATCTGAATGAATCGCATGATGACTAAAGTCATTGTCATTCTGACTCCGCTGCTTATGACGCCTTTAATGGCATACCTTCTGTCTGAAGGGATTATTGGTTTTGGGGGTGGCGAGAAAGACGTCCTGTTACTTATCCCTTATATCATCTGGTCAGTCATCTATCTAATTGCCGGAATTCTATTCAGAAAGAAAAGCATTCGTCTAATGTCCCTGCTAGCAATGGGGTGGTCATTTGGTCTAGTGGCTGTGCTATGGGTAGGATTATTGGCCTATAGCATTGCCCTTTCATGAAACCAGTAATACTTATAACGTGCGTTCAATTAATCCAGAAGATTTCACTGACTGGTCTATAATTTTCATGGTTTCAAGCAGTGCCTTCATCATTGGTAAAGGCCAGGCATTCGGCCCATCACTCAGGGCTTTATCTGGATCCGGGTGTGTCTCCATAAAGACGCCGGAGACACCCACTGCAACTGCCGCTCTTGCCAGTACCGGTACATGCTCTCGCTGCCCACCCGAGCAGCTACCCTGCCCACCAGGTAACTGAACAGAATGCGTAGCATCAAAAACCACCGGGCAATTTGTTTCACGCATGACAGCCAGTGAACGCATATCTGAGACCAGGTTGTTATAACCAAACGAAGCACCCCGTTCACACACCATGATCTGCTCATTGCCAGTCGCCCTGGCTTTATCCACTACGTTGGTCATGTCCCATGGAGCAAGAAACTGTCCCTTTTTTATGTTAACCGGTATGCCCTGCTTCGCGACATTCTGAATGAAATTGGTTTGGCGGCACAAAAAAGCAGGCGTTTGCAGGACATCCACTACACTGGCGACTTCGGCCAACGGGGTATCTTCATGGACATCTGTCAGTACAGGCACTTCGATTTGATTTTTAACCTTTTCAAGAATAGCCAGCCCCTGTTCCATACCCAATCCTCTAAAACTGTTCGCAGAAGAACGATTGGCCTTGTCGAACGATGATTTGTAAATAAAAGGAATGTCTAAAGCTGATGTGATTTCCTTTAGCTGTCCCGCGGTATCAAGTGCCAGCTGTTCACTTTCTATGACGCAGGGACCTGCGATCAAAAAGATGGGTTGATCGAGCCCTGCTTCAAAACCACACAGTTTCATGACTGTTTTTCCTTCAAAGACCTTGCGGTCTTGATGTAATCAATAAATATCGGATGACCTTCACGGGGGGTCGAGGTAAATTCCGGATGGAACTGGCAGGCAAAGAACCATGGATGGTCGGCTATTTCAACCACCTCAACCAGGCTGCCGTCTTCTGATCGACCAGAGAAGCTCAGACCTGCTGCCTCAAGCGTTTCCAGATAATTATTATTAAATTCATAGCGATGACGATGACGCTCGGTAATCTTGTCGGATCCATAGAGGCGCTGCGCCAAACTATCTGGCATTAACTGGCATACCTGACCACCCAAACGCATGGTGCCGCCTTTATCTGAATCCGCATCACGCTTTTCTGTCTGACCGTCAGCGCTCTTCCACTCGGTGATCAATGCGATAACCGGGTCTGGGGTTTCTTTTTTGAACTCACTGCTATGCGCCTCGGGCAAGTTAGCGACATGGCGTGCATATTCAATAACAGCGACCTGCATCCCCAGGCATATACCAAAGTACGGAATGTTATTTTTCCGCGCATAGGAAACAGCCGTAATTTTTCCCTCAACACCCCGATGGCCAAACCCACCAGGAACCAGGATGGCATCCATCTCAGCCAGACAACTCGTACCATCCTCCTCAATAATTTCTGAATCGATATAATGCAGGTGCACCTTGGTCAGGGTGTGTATACCCGCATGCATCAGGGCTTCATTGAGTGATTTATAGGCTTCAGTCAGGTCAACATACTTACCAACAATGGCGACATCAACCTCGCCAGTAGGATTAGCCTTGGCATGAACGATATCTTTCCAGTCAGAGAGGTTAGCGCGCGGTACATTCAGCCGTAGTTTTTCAACGACAATATCATCCAGCCCCTGGTCGCTAAGTACCATGGGTAATTTGTAAATATCGTCGACATCCATGGCTGAAATTACCGCTTTTTTTTCTACGTTAGTGAACATGGCAATCTTTCGACGTTCATCTGCAGGAATTTCATTGCTTGAACGACACAGCAGAATATCTGGCTGAATACCGATAGAACGTAATTCTTTTACCGAGTGTTGAGTCGGCTTGGTTTTGATTTCACCGGCAGCGGCAATATATGGCACCAACGTTAAATGCATAAATAACGCCCTGTCATGACCCAGTTCAGTGCCCATTTGACGAATTGCTTCCAGGAAAGGCAGCGATTCAATGTCACCGACGGTTCCGCCAATTTCTACAAGCGCGACGTCGACATCGCCAGCACCAATTTCAACACATCGCTTAATCTCATCCGTAATATGTGGAATCACCTGAACGGTTTTACCCAGGTAATCACCTTTGCGTTCCTTTGCGATCACATTGGAATAAATACGACCAGTGGTGTAGTTATTGCTCTGCCGCATCTTGCCCTTAATGAAACGCTCGTAGTGACCCAAATCCAGGTCGGTTTCAGCGCCATCCTCAGTGACAAATACTTCACCATGCTGAAACGGGCTCATGGTACCGGGATCGACATTAATGTAAGGATCAAGTTTGATCAGTGTGACATTGAGACCACGGGCTTCAAGAATGGCCGCCAGAGAGGCAGCAGCGATACCCTTGCCAAGGGAAGAAACCACACCGCCAGTAACAAATATATACAGGGTCATTCGACGCCACAGAAGTAATTACGACGGGAGAGCAGTTTGCCAGATTGAGGCACTATTCTCAATGAGCGCTTTGCCAGATTACCTTAAATCCTGTTCTGTCGTCTGAAACAGCGGCTTGATCACATATGACTATATCGGCAATCGCGATAAGATCATTATTACTGTAAATCAATGGGAGTTTTTCTCTTTCCCATGGCGGGACATGGTGATCCTGGTAGATAGTTTTAAGGTCTCTCGTGTGGGCATCACCTGCGGGTTTACAACGTTCTCCGCCAGATCGCGGCCGGATGACCAGGCCCTGTCGGATAACTTGCTCACTGATACCGCCACCGTGATTTGCTTCCAGACGGATACTGCCATAAAGCTCTGGAATCTCCAGTTCTCCGTGACCATCCCATTCATATTGCCACTGTGAATCAACAATCAAGGGGGAGGATACAAGAAAATATAAATCATCCTGATAACGACGGATTTCCGCCCCAGGCCAGTTAATATGGATCTGTCGATCTGAATGGGCATGCAGCTGCTTATCCAGCAGTTCGCGAAGGTGGGCTGTCGCAGGAACCGGCAAGGCCAGTTTGAAGCACATCGCCCTGATTAATAACGATGCCTTAACTGGCGTGACTGCCTTCAGTGCATCAACAGATAACGTATGGTGATGCCGACCAGTATATCCCTCTAGCTCATCAAGTAGCAGATCATCAGCAAGCTTAACCAGACCTGCCGTATGTCGGGCGGTGCGCGCCAAAGTCCGGCTAGCTGCAGGCCAACGTTGCTGAATCATGGGCATAATTTTCTGGCGAACAAAGTTGCGATCAAACCGAACATCCTGGTTCGAGTCATCTTCAATCCACTGCAACCCGTGCTTTTTTGCATATTCCATGATTTGTTGGCGACTGATATCCAGCATGGGACGAACCAGGTACCCACTGCCAAGCTGCGCCACTACAGGCATGCCGGACAGGCCCCGTGGACCACCTCCTCGAAGCGCCTGCAGTAAAAAGGTTTCTGCCTGATCATCCTGATGCTGAGCCAGTAATACGGCATCGCCCGGTTTCAGGCAGGCCTCAATAGCGGCATATCGTGCCCGTCTTGCGCTGTCTTCCAAACCTTCACCCTCAGCAACTTCAACTTGCAGGACATGACAGGTGATACCACTTTGTTCACAGATAGCCTCACAGTGTTGCTGCCACTGATCAGCATTTGAACTCAGTCCGTGATGAATATGAATTACGCCTGCCAAAGATGGAAGTTCATCTTTCAGGGACAGGCAACGGTGCAGTAAAGCATGGGAATCAACACCGCCACTATAGGCGATCCACAGACGTTTTACTGGCTGATCTGCCAGATCAAGATGTTGTGATAATTGTACTGCTGAGAAAGGCACGGCGCCCTGCACAGATTATTCTTTGAATTGACCGTAACTCATGAGTCGCGCGTAGCGCTTTTCCAACAATTCAGTCACACTCAATTGATCAAGCTCATTTAACGCTTTTGATAATGTCTTTTGAATCGACTCTGACATTTCTTTAACATCGCGATGCGCACCACCCAGTGGTTCTTCAATCACTTCATCAATAATATTCAGTTCCTCAAGACGATCTGCTGTAATACCCATCGCTTTGGCGGCATCTTCTGCCTTCTCAGCACTTTTCCACAGAATGGTCGCACAACCTTCTGGAGAGATTACGGAATACGTACTAAAACTCAGCATAAACAGGCGATCACCTACCCCAATGGCAAGGGCTCCACCTGACCCTCCTTCACCAATAACTGTGCAAAGGATAGGTACTTTTAATTCAGCCATTACCTGAAGGTTTCTTGCGATTGCCTCGCTTTGCCCCCTTTCTTCAGCGCCAATACCAGGGTAGGCTCCAGGTGTATCAATAAAGGTAATTACTGGTAGATTAAATTTTTCAGCCATCTTCATAAGACGTAATGCCTTCCGATAGCCTTCAGGCCTGGGCATACCAAAGTTGCGCTTGATTTTTTCCTTGGTATCACGCCCCTTTTGCTGCCCGATGACCATCACAGGTCGACCCTCCAGTCTTGCCAGACCACCAACCATTGCATAATCATCCGCATAGGCTCTATCGCCATGAAGCTCCTGAAAGTCCGTAAAGACATTGTTGATATAGTCAAGTGTATAGGGCCTTTGTGGGTGGCGAGACATCTGTGAGATCTGCCACTCTGTCAGGTCAGAAAAGATTCTTTCGATCATACCCTTGCGTTCTTCGCAAAGGCTGTTTATCGCTTCCTCAATATTAATATCCCCACCTTCGGTGACGTTTTGCAGTTCGTCGATTTTCTCGTCGAGCTCAACGATGGGTTGTTCGAATTCAAGATAGTTAAGATCCATGGGATAAAAAGATACTAAATTACTTGAAGTTAGTCGACTTTAATTACATCAACTGTAAATAACTAGTAAACCAGGCTGACGTTCTCGTCGCCGATCAAGTCTTGTAGAGAAGAGATCAAAGAATCTGTTGGGTTGAGTCGCCAGTCATCTCCAAAAGGGACCGGGGTACTCGCCCTGTCATTGACGTAAAATCCCTGAACGGGGCAACGGCCAGGCAAATAAGGTTGCATGGTTTCCTTTAATGTCTGCAGAAAACGTGGATTAACCTGCGTTTGATCAAGGTTCAACATAAGATAACGCACATACTGCGATCTCGCCTGATCAATCGTCATGATCTGCTTGGCAGTCAGGCGCATATTACCGGAATAATGATCAACACCCAGATCACCTTCCACCATGATGAGATTGTCCTTGCTCAGGTATTGACCAAACTTTTCAAGCGCCTCGCTAAACAGGGTGATTTCGAGTCTCCCGGTCTTATCATCCAGTTCAATATTTGCCATACGGCCACGACGCGTGTTACGCATTTGAATATTACTAATAAGGCCAGCGACCCTGGCTGTACGTGTATTATTATATTTAGTGTTTGCGGGTTCAGATTGCACCAGGACATTCACTTCATTAATCCTGTGGGTAGTGATCTGATTGACATCCCGCTCAAAACGGTCAATTGGGTGGCCCGTCAGATACAGGCCAAGTGCCTCTTTTTCTGCTTTAAGGCGTTGCTCATCAGTCCATTCAGAAACATCACTTTGCCTGGCCTCATTCTGTGCTGGTATGACAGGTTCATTCATTAAACCAAACATGTCGTCCTGACCGGTCGTTGTATTTGCCTCATGTTGATCGGCAAGCTGCAATACTGAATCCAGTCCATCAAGTAACGCAGCACGGTTTTTATCGAGACTATCTGTCGCGCCTGCCTGTATTAGCGCCTGTAGTACACGACGATTAAGCTTACGCATGTCACAACGTACGCAAAGATGCGATAAATCATCATAGGGTCCATTGCTCTTCCGCTGCTCGGTGATGTTTTCGATAGCCCCCTCACCTACACCCTTGATGGCACCCAACCCATACATGATGGTCTTGTCATCGCGCGGAACAAACTTGTAGTCAGATTGGTTAACGTCAGGTGGCAATATCGAAAGCCTCATCTCCCGGCACTCGTTAACCAGTGTGACGACCTTATCCGTGTTATCCATATCGGCTGACGACACTGCTGCCATAAAGGCGGCTGGATATCGGGCTTTCAACCAGGCAGTTTGATATGACAATAATGCATATGCGGCAGAGTGTGATTTATTGAAACCATAGCCCGCAAATTTTTCCATAAGGTCAAAAATGTAGGTCGCTACTTTCTCATCAACATCTCTGGCCAACGCACCTTTGGTAAAGATTTCTCTTTGTTTGGCCATCTCTTCCGGTTTTTTCTTACCCATTGCACGCCTGAGCATATCGGCGCCACCGAGGGTGTAACCTGCAAGTACCTGGGCAATCTGCATCACCTGCTCCTGATACAGGATAACGCCATAAGTCGGCTTGAGTATGGGTGCCAAATCCGGATGAGGGTATTCAACACGGGCACGTCCATGTTTTCGATCAATAAAATCATCAACCATGCCTGATTGCAGTGGGCCTGGCCGAAACAGCGCTACAAGTGCGACGATATCCTCAAAACAGTCTGGCCTGAGTCGCTTGATAAGATCTTTCATACCACGTGATTCCAGCTGAAAAACCGCAGTCGTATTACAGGCCTTTAATAAATCAAAGGCCATCTCATCATCATCTGCAATACGACTAATATCAATCGCCTCCCCGGTCATCAAGGTCACATTCTTAATAGCCCAGTCGATAATGGTTAATGTCCTTAATCCAAGGAAATCAAACTTCACCAATCCAACAGATTCAACATCATCTTTATCTAACTGAGTAACCAGGTTACCGCCACCTTCCTCACAATAAAGGGGGGTAAAGTCAGTTAATACCGAGGGCGAGATAACAACACCCCCCGCATGCTTACCGGCATTTCGTGCAATACCTTCCAGTGATTGAGAAAGATCGATAACAGAACGTACGTCATCATCGTCTTCATATAGCTTGTGAAGCTCTTCCTCGTCTTCCAATGCCTGGTTTAAGGTCATACCTATTTCAAAAGGAATCAATTTAGCCAGCCGATCACCAAAACCGTAAGGATGCCCCATAACCCGACTTACATCACGCACGACGCCGCGTGCCGCCATGGTGCCATAGGTAATAATCTGGGATACCTTGTCACTGCCGTAACGCTGGGAAACATACTCAATAACTCGATCACGACCTTCCATACAAAAGTCGATATCAAAGTCAGGCATTGATACCCTCTCTGGATTAAGAAAGCGTTCAAATAGTAATTCATGAAATATCGGGTCGAGATCAGTAATACCCAATGCATACGCAACCAGAGATCCTGCGCCTGAACCACGACCAGGACCAACCGGAACACCATTCTGCTTAGACCAGCTAATGAAATCAGCAACGATAAGAAAGTATCCTGGGAACCCCATATTGATAATGACGTCCAGTTCAACCTGTAGTCGTTCTTCATATACGGCAATATCATGATGCAAGGCATTAGTTTCTCTCAGAAACTCAAGCCGTTTGTTCAGGCCTTCGCGTGACTGTGCAACAAAATACTCGTCTGTTGACATACCACCCGGAATGAGAAACTCTGGCAAAAAGTTTTCTCCCAGTGTTAATTCCAGGTTACATCGCTGCGCGATTAACTGTGTGTTTTCAAGTGCTTCTGGTAGATCAGAGAAAAGTTCCGTCATCTCTTCAGCCGATCGTAGATATTGCTGATTAGAAAAGTTTTTAGGCCGCCGTGGATCATCAAGTACGCGGCCTTCTCCAATACATACACGAGCCTCATGTGCCTCAAAATCAGATTCACTTAAGAAACGCACATCATTCGAGGCGACGATGGGAACGTGCATTTGTTCTGCAAGCGTCACACTCGCATGCAGGTATTCCTCCTCGTCTGGCCGTGCGGTTCTTGTCACTTCAAGATAAAAACGCTGGGGAAAAACCTGCTTCCATTGATCAAGAAGTCGTTGCGCCTCTTCCATATTATCATTAGAAAGTGCTCGACCAATATCGCCATCACGTCCACAGGACAATGCAATCAGGCCACTAGCATGTTCTGAAATCCATGACTTATGCAATGTCGGTATACCATGCTTCTGGCCTTCAAGATAACTACGGCTAACCAGTTGGGTGAGGTTATGGTAGCCATCAATGTTCTGGCAAAGTAATACAATCCGTGAATAATTGTCCGCTTCTGTCAGTTCATCGTCCCTGACAAAGCATTCGACACCAATAATAGGTTTAATACCTGCTGCTCTTGCTGCTTTATAGAATTTAACCAGGGCAAACATATTGGATAGATCAGTCACCGCCAGTGCAGGCATTTTTAATTCTGCTGCTTTCTGCACCAGTGGTTTGATCCGACAAATACCGTCAACCAGAGAGAACTCGGTATGCACATGCAAATGTATGAAAGGCGACGTCATATCTTGCTAACGGATAGCCAAAATCTGTTTTACCGGGCGAAAACTGCGGCGATGATGTTGACAAACACCATAATCCTGTAGTGCCTGAAGGTGGTATTTCGTCGGGTAACCTTTATGTCGATCAAAACCATAATCCGGGAACCGCTGGTGTAGCTCCAGCATCTCTCTATCACGTTTAACCTTGGCAATGATTGAAGCTGCTGCAATGGCATCTTCCTTGTCATCCCCCTTAATGATAGTGGTGACCCTGCATTCCAGATTGGGTGCATGGTTGCCATCAATCAGTGCATGAGCTGGTTTAATACTCAATGCACTAACCGCGCGCTGCATCGCTAGCAAGCTAGCCTGTAGAATATTCAATTGGTCAATTTCATCCACTTCAGCTCTACCGAAAGAAAAACTTGCTGCCCTCTCCTGGATAATGATACTGAACTCTTCCCGTTTTTTTTCTGATAGTTTTTTTGAGTCGCGAAGACCAATGATAGGGTTATCAGGGTCTAAAATAACGGCTGCGGCAATAACAGGCCCTGCTAAAGGACCTCTTCCCACCTCATCAACGCCGGCAATATACTTCATTCGTCAAGCACCTCTAAAACGGCCTTAGCCGCCTGTAGACTCGCATTACATCGAAGTGCCTCATGGATATCTGTAAATTTCTGTTTAAGCTTGTTTACCGAATCTGGTGAGTTCAGCAAGCGCATAACCTCCGATGCAATTAACTCAGGCCTGGCATGCTCCTGGTATAATTCCAGGGCAACATCGTGACCAGCCAAATGGTTAGGTAATGCATATCGATCAACAATAAATTTACGCTTCATATACCACCATGTTGATGCTGCCATTTTATAGGCAACCACCATGGGGCGCTTGCACAACAAGGCTTCCAATGTTGCAGTACCAGATGCAACCATAACAGTATCGGAAGCTGTCATCACATCTCTTGCCTGACCGTCAAACAAACGTATGTCAGTAGTCGGTATCCTCTCCCTGACAATATTTTCAAACAATGCACGTATCGCTGGTGTTGCCATTGGTGCTGCAAAAACCAGGTTATTATTCTCAGCTTCACATAGAGCAACCGCGTCACAAAATATTGGAGCAATCTTTTCTACTTCTGTCCTTCTGCTTCCAGGCAATACCGCTACAATTTTTTTATCGCCCGGCAAGTCCAATAGTTCCCTGGCGGCCTGTTGATCTGGGATTGTCGGTATAACATCAGCCAGTGGATGGCCTACATAGCTTACGGGGACATTGTTACGCTTATAAAATTCTGCCTCAAATGGAAATAGTGTCAGAATGCGATCGACCGCACGTTTAATCTTATGTATACGTTCTGCACGCCACGCCCAAACAGAAGGACTGACGTAATGTATAGTTTTAATGCCAGCCTGATGCAACTTTTCTTCAAGGGAAAGGTTAAAATCAGGTGCGTCAACACCAATAAACAGGTCAGGAGGATTCTGGATACAATATTTACGAAACTTTCTTCGAATCGCATAGATTTCACGTAAACGACCTATTGCCTCCGCAAAACCCATAACAGCCAACTTTTCTGACGGATAATGCATATCGCAACCTGCTTCAATCATCTGCGGTCCTGCGATACCAAAAAATTGAATATCCGGTGTTTTTTGTTTTAGCTCCCGTATCAAGCTAGCTGCAAGATAATCACCAGAAACCTCACCGGCAACAATAGCAATCGTTTTCATGTAAATCTGGCTATCTGATAATGCCGCGCGTCGACTGGCGCAAAAAATCAGGAAGCAGCTGAACGACATCATGCTCCTTAGATAACTCGTCTAGCTCTGAAATTGCCTCTTGTAACCGTTTTCCTGATTTATAGATTATCTTATACGCATCACGTAGCACTTTGATTTGTTCCTTGGTTGAGCCACTGCGCTTCAGCCCCTCAATATTGATACCGTGCGGCTCTGCTGGATTACCATTAAGCATAGTATAAGGCGGCACGTCAGACTTAATGACAGTACCCATACCAGAAAAAGCATGGTACCCAATTCGACAAAACTGATGAATGACAGTGAATGCACCGAAGATAACTTTATCATCAACTGTCACATGTCCTGCCAATGTAGTTCCATTGGCAAATATTGTTTCATTACCAACCTGACAATCATGAGCAAGGTGAACATAAGCCATGATCCAGTTGTCATTACCCAATCGCGTTACGCCTACGTCTTGTGTTGTACCTCGGTTAAATGTGCAATATTCACGTATGACATTGCGATCTCCAATTTCTAGTGCAGTGTCTTCACCAGCATATTTCTTATCTTGTGGTGCATCACCCAGAGATGAAAACTGGTAAATTTTATTATCTTTACCAATTCTTGTTGGACCATTGATTACAACATGAGGGCCAATCCAGGTACCTGTATCTATCGTTACATTAGCCCCGATAATAGTATATGGGCCAATCTCGACATCATCAGCAATTTGCGCAGATGGATCAATAATTGCGCTTGAGTGAATCATTGTTCAGGCCTTAACAGTGCACATTAGCTCGGTTGATACCGCTAGTTCCTCGCCGACATAAGCTTTCCCTTCAAACACCCAGATACCACGCTTGGATTTCAATAATTTAATTTCCATTCGCAATTGATCACCCGGCACTACTGGTCGTTTGAATCGTGTTTTATCAACGCCGGCAAGATAATAAGTTGAGTCCTCACCTGGAACAATATTATCCGTTTTAAATGCAAGAATACCTGCTGCCTGCGCCATCGCTTCAATCATGTATACACCTGGCATGATAGGCTGTTGTGGAAAGTGCCCGGTAAACTGTGGCTCATTAACTGTAATATTCTTTATTGCGGTCAGTGATTTGCCAGGCACTATCTCCATAACCCTGTCGACCAGTAAGATCGGATAGCGATGAGGTAACAAGGACCTGATCTCTTCTATATACATTTCACTCACTTTCTACCTCGCTTAGACAGACATGCCGTCAATTTTCAATGTTGTTTCTCAAGTTTTATCAAGCGTTTTGCCATGTCATCCAGCTGTCCGAATCGGGCAAAATTCCTACGCCATTGGGCATTTGGCTGTAGCGGTGTTCCAGATGAATAAACACCAGCCTCACCGATAGATTTGGTCACCATTGATTGGGCGGTAATATGGACGTCATCACATAACTTAAGATGCCCCAGTACCAGTGTCATGGCGCCAATAGTACAACGCCTGCCAATATCGGCGCTACCAGCAATGCCGACACATCCAGCGATAGCGGTATGTGCGCCTATGTGCACATTGTGTCCAACCTGGATCTGGTTATCCAACTTTACGCCATCGTCAATAACAGTGTCTTCAATTGCACCCCTGTCGATTGTTGTGCTTGCACCAATTTCTACATGATCGCCTATTATCACTCTTCCCAGTTGCGGGACTTTTACCCATTCCCCACCATCCTGTGCTATACCAAAACCATCGGCACCAATAATGACACCCGCATGAAGAATTACATGATGGCCAATTTTGCAACCTTCGTACACGGTGATATTTGAATGCAAAAAACTACTGGCACCAATATCAACATCGGATGAAATAACAACACCAGGGCCTATATAGGAATTGTCCCCGATTGACACATTTCCTCTATCACCACATGGGGACCGATAACAACATCATTACCTATTGATGCATCTGGGTGAATGATAGCCGTTGAATGATGGTCTCCCCTGGCTAGTTGCTTGTTATTATCATTGGATAATAACTGGGCAACCCTGGCGAGCAGGCATATGGATTTTCATGCACTAAAGCTGCTACAGGGCATTGATCAGCATCTTCTGGTTTCTGGATAGCTGCTGCTGCGCTTGTTGTAGCCAGATGTCGATGATATTTTCGGTTGGCCAGAAAAGTAATTGCACCTGTTTTTCCCGACTGCAAGGTACAAACAGAAGTTATCTCTATATCACCATCACCGTGTAATTCACATCCAAAACGTTCAGCTAGTTCTGCGAGATGATAAGCCACCCCTATCACCTCTTAAGTGTGAATGAGTAATTAACTGGCAATTACTTACCTGCGTTTTTCTTGAAATTCGCGCGCAGTATTTTTAATACCTTTTCTGTAATATTGATAGCATCGCTGGCATAGACTATTGAATCTCCAACGATCAGATCATATTTTTCATCTTTAGCCAGTTTGACAATGGCTTCGTTGATTCTTTTCTGTAATTTACCCATTTCGCGGTTACGTGCAATAGAAAAGTCTTCACGAAAATCAGTCAGATCACGTTTTAGTTCACGCTTCAAACGGGCGATTTTAGACTCAAGTTTCTGCCTGTCGGCAGATGACATAGTGCTACCATCGCGCTTGAGTTTTTCTTCTGCACGACGTAAATCTTTTTGCGCATTAACCAACTGGTTATCACGTGCTTTAAATTCAAGCTCAACTTTCTCTTTTGCCGCCTTGGTCTGTGGAGCCTTGTCCAATAAGACGATTGGATTGACAAAACCAATCTTGGCGCCTGCAGCGATCGCAACAGTTGGTATTGACGATATACATAATACAAGAATGGCTATTTTATAAAATGTCTTCACTATATGCTCCTGATACAACAAAAGTTTGTAAGGTAATTAGAAAGAGGAACCAAAGGAGAACTGAAAGTTCTGTACCTCATCACCACTCTCATCATTGAGTGGCTCCGCGATACTGACCTTGATTGGACCAAAATGCGACAACCACCGGGCACCAAGCCCCACTGAATACCGAAGATCTCCAGCATCAAAATCTCCAGCTTCCGCAAACACGTTACCTGCATCTAAAAATGCGGTCAAACGCCAGGCCTTATCATCCTTGTCAACCAGTGGCATTGGCATGATAACTTCGGCATTAGCAACTAACTTGAAATCACCACCAAATGGTTCGCCCGCCAAATCTTTAGGGCCAAGCGTATTGTCTTCAAAGCCACGTACTGATGAAACACCAGCTGCGAAAAAGTGGTCCAGGAATGGTAAATCATCCAGGTCCTCATAACCGTCGCCTATACCAATTTCACCATTTAGCGACAACGTATAGTCTCTGGATAGCGGATAAAAGATCTGATGGCGATATTTGACCTTGTAGTATTCAAGATCACTACCCGGTGCAGTAAATTCCGCACTCAGTGACTGGTAAGACCCACGATCAGCAAACAGGGCACTTCTATTTCTTTCATCATCTACCCAGGCCGCTGTCGCTACGATATTGTCGTAATTATCACCGTTATCGGCGATAAATTTTCTAATCTCAAATGGAGCTATTGAAGATGGCTTCAGTTCCAGATTCTCATACCCCAGGCTAACAAAAATGGTATTAGTCTCAGAGATTGGAAAACCATAGTTAACCTTGCCCGACACCAGGTCAGTGGTGTAATCGGACACACCTAATTCTTCAGCATCTCGTTCGCGGTAAAGAAAGCTAAAACCACGACTGACACCATCGGGTGTGTAATAAGGATTGGTAAAGTTAAAACCGTATGTCGTATCAGCCCCACTGTTACTAAAATTCACACCAAACTTCACGCCCGAACCCAGGAAATTTTCCTGACTAATACTGGAATTCAATAACAAACCTTGTGACTGTGAGTAACCAACACCTGCCAGTAACTGACCTGAAGGCTGCTCGACCACGGTATAGTTAACATCAACCTGATCTGGGCTACCAGGCACAGCCGGTGTTTCTACATTAATTTCCGTAAAGTACCCAAGTCTTTCCAGTCTGGTCCTGGAGCGCTCGACATCCTTGGTAGACATCCATGCATTTTCTATCTGCCGCATTTCACGACGTAATACTTCATCCCTGGTCCTTGAGTTACCAGCCACATTAACTCGACGCACATAGATTCGACGGCCCGGGTCGATAAAGAACGTCAAGGATACGGTTTTATTTTCTTCATTCAGATCAGGGATAGCGTTCACATTGGCAAACGCATAACCGTCGTTACCCATGAGATCTGTCAACGCATCAGTACTATCTACGATATTTCGACGAGAGAATATGTCACCTGCTCGAACTTGAACTGCACGAAATAATTCATCGTCAGGATATAGCAGCTTTCCAGATATTTTGACTTCTTCTACCGAATATTGATCGCCTTCAGTTATGTTGATAGTGATGTAGATATCTTTTTTGTCTGGCGTAATAGAAACCTGGGTTGAATTAATATTGAATTTCAAATAGCCACGATCCTGATAATAAGAACTCAGCTTTTCCAGGTCAGCCGCCAGTTTCTGTTTTGAATACTGGTCATCCTTTGAAAAAAATGAGTACCAGGTAGGAACCGTCAGTTCAAATTGGTCCTTTAGCTCTTCTTCATCAAAGGTCTCGTTACCGATAATGTTAATTTCCTTGATTTTGGCTACCAGACCCTCCGAAATATCAACATTGATACCAACTCGATTGCGCTCAAGTGGAGTTACGGTCGATTCTATTTTGACAGAATATTTACCATGACTGTAATACTGCCGACGTAGTTCCTGCTCTACCTTATCAAGTATCGATTTATTGTAGACACGTCCTTCTGTGAGTCCTATACCTTCCAGGGCTTCGGCGAGTTCTTCGCTATCGAATTCCTTGTTACCCGTAAACTCAATACTGGCAACAGCAGGGCGCTCCTCAACGACAACGATCAAAATATTACCCTGCCTTTCCAGCCTGATGTCCTTGAAATAACCGCTTTGGTATAGCGCACGAATGGTTTCGGCATACTGAGCTTCACTGAATTCTTCGCCTACCTTGACCGGTAAGTAGGTAAATACAGTTCCAGCAGATATCCGTTGTATTCCTTCTACACGAATGTCCTCTACCTTAAAGGTCGCGGCATAAACACTATTCACAGACGCTATGAATAGAAACAACATTAATAATATATTGTAACTTTTTGTTTTCATTTATTATTCCAGTGAATGCTGACTAACCCAGCAAGCGGCTAAAATCATTGTAAAAGGCCAGACTCATCAAGAGCAGTAGAAAAACAATGCCGATTTGCTGGCCAATTGCATAGGCCTGATCAGACAGAGGCCCACCGCGGACGGATTCTATAACGTAATAGAGTAAATGTCCCCCATCGAGCATCGGAATGGGCAATAAATTCAAAACACCAAGGCTAATACTGATAATTGCCAGTATCCTGACATATTCAAGCCAACCAATACTGGCAGCAAGTCCTGCATATTGTGCGATCGTAATTGGACCACTGATATTCTTATGTGAGGCTTGTCCAATAATCATTCGACCCAACATCCTGACGGTTAGAGCAGAAAATTCCCACGTCTTGATGACAGCCTGACCAATAGCCGTCAGCGGACCATATTTAATTTCCGAGCGATGCTGCTGACGAACCGATTCCGGGATGAAGTGCCCCACGCCGATCTTGCCAATCACCTTGCCTTCCTCAATTACTGGCGAAGGAATAACGGTGATGATTAATGGTACGCCCCGACGTTCTATTCTGACATCGATTGGTTTATCTGGTCGTGCACGAATATATTCCACCCATTCAGACCAGTCTTTTACAGGGTTGTTATCAGCTGAAAGTACGCGGTCCTCTTTTAGAAATCCGGCCGATTCTGCAGCACTGCCAGGCAATACATCCCCGATCCAGACCGGTGGGCGCCAGGCCTTAATACCCAGATTATGAATTAATCCCTGTTCATCCAGTAATACAGTACGATCATCAATACTCAGCCGATATAACCTGAGCGAATGATTCAGTGTCCGGGTTTCAATATTGATAACATCATCAGAGAGCGCGGCATCCAGTAATTCTGCATTAGTCGTCGACCAGGTTGGCACAGGATTGCCGTTAACTCGCATAATGATCTCATCTACACGCATAGAGGCCTTATCAGCGATGGACTCGGGTACAATTTCACCAATCTGTGGTATTTGCCCGGGAATACCAACCACAAACATCAACCAGTATGCCGCTATCGCAAAAATAAAATTGGCTAGTGGGCCAGCAACGACTATAGCCGCTTTTGCTTTTAACGATTTATGATTAAAGGCCAGGTGCCGGTTTTCATCAGTAACCTCATCGTCATCCTCGCCCAACATACGAACATAACCGCCTAATGGCACCGCGGCTATCACAAATTCCGTCTCACCCTTACCCACATGTGTAAACAAAGGCTTGCCAAAACCCACAGAAAAACGCAGGACTTTGACGCCCATTTTTCGTGCTACCCAGAAATGCCCAAACTCATGCACCGTAACCAGAACGCCAATGGCAACAATGAATGACAGTAGACTGATCAGAAACTCCATGATTAAACCGTCATTAAGTGCTCATAAACATGTTTACGACTCATTTGATCAGCTTCCAATACGACGTCAAGTGAATCAACTGCCTGGGTGCTGATTGTTTGCAATGCATTATCAATTAAGCGTGAAATCTCACTATAAGATAAACGCTCGTTAAGAAATGCTTCAACCGCAACTTCATTCGCAGCATTTAAAATAGTCGGCGCTGTACCACCAGCACGCAGTGCCTGGTAAGCAAGCCTTAAACAGGGAAAGCGATCAAGATCCGGCGCTTCAAAATCCAGGTGGGCGACTTTAAACATGTCCAGTGGTTCCACGCCCGATTTAATTCTTTGTGGCCAGGCAAGCGCATGTGCAATAGGTGTACGCATATCTGGATTTCCCAGTTGCGCGAGAACGGAACCATCCGTATATGACACCATTGAATGAATAACGCTTTGTGGATGAATGACCACATGAATGTCATCGGCGCTCGCATTAAATAACCAATGCGCTTCAATCACCTCGAGACCTTTATTCATCATGGTCGCTGAATCGACGGAGATCTTTTTACCCATTTCCCAATTTGGATGTGCGACCGCCTGCTCTGGTGTTACCTTATCAAGTTCCTCGATTGGCATTGTGCGAAATGGCCCACCGGACGCTGTCAGCAAGATACGTTCAACCCCGGTCTGCCTGAGACCTTCATTAAAGTTAGCCGGCATAGATTGGAAAATCGCATTATGCTCGCTATCTATAGGCAGTAGTTCTGCATGATTATCCTGAATAGCCTGCATGAATAAATCACCGGACATAACCAGTGATTCTTTATTCGCCAGCAATACACGCTTACCTGCTTTTACCGCTGCCAGACTTGAGAGTAAACCCGCTGCACCAACAATAGCCGCCATCACAAAATCCACCTCATCTAATTCTGCGACTTCTTCAAGCGCCTTCATGCCGGACAAAATAGTAATATTCTGTCCCGACAGGTTTTCCTTGAGCTGATTGGCTGCTGACTCATCAACCATTACTGCATATTTTGGTTGATAAGTTTGGCATATCACTGTCATGCGTTCGACATTCTTATGGGCGGTTAACGCGATGATTTGATATCGATCAGGGTGTAAAGCCAGCACTTCCAACGTACTTTTACCGATAGAGCCGGTTGCGCCTAGTATGGTGATACCCGTCATGTTGAGTTCCTAGAAGGCCAGTAAATGTGGAAACCAGCTCAGTCCCAGTAGATATAAAGGTGCTGCAGCTGTCAGACTGTCAATACGATCCAGAACCCCGCCATGTCCCGGAAATATCGATCCACTATCCTTCATCCCTGCAGAGCGTTTAGTCACGCTTTCAAACAAATCACCAACGATCGAAAATACAATACATAACAGCGCAACACTAATATAAGAAACTAGATGTATACCCGAGAAATCAAACAGATGCCCAAGAAGATAGGCAGTTACCGCTCCAGCTACTAGCGCGCCATAAACACCCTCAATCGTCTTACCAGGGCTGATGACCGGCGCTAACTTCGTTAAACCCAGCGCACGACCAGCGAAATAAGCACCACTATCCGCGACACCAATCAATATAAATAGTGAGAGCACAATGTAAGCCCCCTGTGACTCAAATGAATGCAAAGCCAGTAGTGCCAACCAGGCAGGTATCAATAGGACCAGTCCAATCGCACTTCTTAAATATACATTGATTCATTTGATAACATCTTTTCTGCTGGTGTTATCGTTAGCCATACAAATGCAAATAACCAGCAGACAAAAACAACAAACAGGAGATCCTGAAGAAACTGATGATGTGATATCCACTCATAGGCATTAACCATGACAAATACGGTAATGCCGACATAAGCCACACGGGAAATCAAACTGGTGAAACCAGACAATCTAGACCATTCCCACGCACCAATAGCGATAAACGCACCAAATACATAGGATAATTGGTAAGTAGATAACAGCAAAATTGCTGCGACCAGAAGAGGAATAATTATTGCTGCCGTGATGACTCGGGCTTTAAGGGCATCTCTACTCATTCTGGATATGCAAATTGAGATTCAGAATTCGTCAGGTCAAGACGCAAATTGCACGTAATAGTGGACTATTGCGAAGATTTACAACGCAGAGATAGCGGATTGTGGGCTCAAAGTGCATGTTCACGAATGAGTAGAGGCGTCCTTAAGCATGTGAGACCTTTGCCGTTACTTGATTTGGGGTCATACCGTAACGCCTCTGCCGCTTGGTGTAGTCATCCAGCGCCATGTCAAATGCCAAATCATTGAAATCAGGCCACAACGTATCCGTAAAATAGAGCTCAGTGTAGGCCAGTTGCCATAGTAGAAAGTTACTGATCCGCCTCTCTCCACCGGTACGGATAAACAAGTCAGGTGGGGGCAAATCAACCGTCGATAAATTATCTGTTATTAGAGACTCGGATATATCATCTACTGCTAATTCACCTGATGCGACGCGCTGCGCAATCTGCTGAACCGCATGCTTAATGTCCCACTGCCCTCCATAGCCAACTGCAATGACCAACGTCAGTGTGTGATTGTCAGAAGTTTGAGTTTCTGCTTCTTCCATTGCCCGCTGTACCTTTGCAGGAATTTCACTTCGATCCCCAATGAAACGTAATCTGACGCCATTTTTGTCGAGATCTCTTAATTCTGAGCCCAATGCCATCAGAAACAAGTCCATCAGCAACGTCACTTCGGTGCGAGGACGTTTCCAATTTTCACTACTGAATGCAAAAAGCGTCAGGGTATTGATTTTCTTCTTTATACAGGCCTTCACAATATGCTTGACAGATTTGACACCCTGTCGGTGGCCTTTATTCCTTGGTTCACCGCGTAATTCTGCCCAGCGACCATTACCATCCATGATGATGGCAACATGGTTTGGAAGCATATTGATATGGGTCTGGCTATTCATCATCGCAGAAAGAATGCTTTATATTTCAAGCAACTCTTTCTCTTTCTCCTCAACTATCCTCTCAATTTTAGCAATGAAATCATCAGTAATCTTCTGGATCTGATCTGTCGCACGTCGCTCATCATCCTCGGAGATCATTTTTTCCTTAACCATATCTTTAAGATCGCCATTTGCATCACGCCGAATATTACGAATAGCAACACGCGCATTTTCAGCCTCTGCCTTCACAACTTTCACTAATTCGCGCCGACGTTCCTCAGTTAAAGCAGGCAAAGGTATGCGAATAACCGTACCTGCCGAGTTAGGCGTAATACCAAGATCAGAGGTCATGATGGCCTTTTCAATAACAGGTGTCATATCCTTTTCAAAAGCGGTTACAGTGAGTGTTCGTGAATCTTCAATCGCGATATTAGCAACATTATTTAACGGAACTTCACTGCCATAATACTCAACCCTGATATGGTTCAGTAAACTAGGATTAGCACGCCCAGTGCGTATCTTGGTCAGTTCAGTTATAAGCGAATCGATGGATTTCCCCATACGACGGCTGGCATCCTTTTTGGTCTCTTCTATCATGTTTCTTTTATATTTATTGAGTTATCAGTTAGTTAACCAGGGTACCTACTTCACCACCCTTAATAAGGTTCAGTAAAGCACCTGACTCGTTAATATCAAGTACTCGCAATGGCAACTTGTTATCTCTGCAAAGTACTAACGCAGTGGCATCCATCACTCCGAGTCGTTTCTCAAGCGCCTCATCGAAAGATAAATGATCATAGCGAGTGGCATCGGGAAATTTGACGGGGTCAGCACTATATACGCCATCAACCTTGGTTGCCTTTAGCAACATGTCTGCATTAATTTCTACAGCGCGCAGGCTGGCAGCCGAGTCAGTCGTAAAAAAGGGGTTACCCGTTCCACCAGCAAATATAACAACACGGCCTTTTTCAAGAAGCCGGACTGCGCGACGGCGTATATAGTCCTCACACATCTGGTTAATTTTCACAGCAGACATAACTCGAGCCTGCAGACCCTGTTTCTCAATGGCTTCCTGCATGGCCAATGAATTGATAACAGTAGCTAACATACCCATGTGATCGCCTGTAACACGATCCATACCACTGGCAGCCAGGCCCGCCCCGCGGAAGATATTGCCGCCACCAATGACAACACCAAGCTCAACACCTAGATCGGCAATGGACTTGATCTCACCGGCAACGCGTGTAATGACCTCTGGATCAATACCATAGTCACCAGTTCCCATTAAAGCTTCACCACTGAGCTTTAGCAGGACTCGCTGGTATTTCACCTGATCATTCATTGGCTACTACATCCTGAAAAGCTCTCAGGTGAGTGCGAGACAAGGCAAAAAGGTCCGAAAAAGCGGAGTTTATATGGAATAAATGAGCATTTTGAGGACATTTTTAACGCCGTATCGTGGCAGCTGAGAGGTTTTCTATTGGGCCGCCTTTGCTTGCGCCATCACCTCATCCGCAAAGTTCTCTTCTTTTTTCTCAATCCCCTCACCCAGTTCAAAACGGGTAAAAGAAGTCACAGTAGCATTATTGGCTTTAAGCAATTTTCCTACGGTGGTATCTGGGTCTTTGACGAAGGGTTGACCTAACAAGGTGATCTCCTTGAGGAATTTATTGACCCTGCCGATTACCATTTTCTCGATGATTTCAGCAGGCTTACCGCTGTCGGCTGCCTGTTCTGTGAGAATCTGCTTCTCTTTTTCCAGAATCTCGGGATCAACCTGATCTTCACTAATAAACTGTGGTTTGGAAGCTGCAATATGCATAGCAACATCTTTAGCTAAACTTTCATCACCGCCTTCCATGCTCACGATAACGCCAATACGTGAACTAGGGCCAACTTTATGTACATAACTACCCAGGTTATCGCCCTCTACAACTTCAAAACGACGAACACTCATGTTCTCGCCAACTTTACCGATCAGTTCTTTTAAGGCTTCCTCGACGGAGTTGCCACCATCTTCAAGCGGTAAAGCGTTAAGTGCAGCAATATCAGCAGGGCGATCTGCTAAAACACGCTTTGCTACAGCATCGACATAGGCAGCAAAATCTTCATTCTTGGCTGCGAAGTCAGTTTCACAGTTAACCTCAATAACCGCCATGCTATTACCAGACTGAGCAATCGCCACATTACCTTCTGCAGCGACACGGCCTGCTTTCTTATCAGCCTTGGCAGCACCTGCCTTACGTAAAAGATCTATTGCAGCATCCATGTCACCATCGGTTTCCACCAATGCTTTTTTACATTCCATCATGCCTACGCTGGTACGTTCGCGTAGTTCTTTAACCATTGCAGCTGTAATCGCCATTTTATACCTCTAAAATTTCTAATATTTCAATATTGCTTCAGAAAACATGACCTAGTCAGACTTGGTAGCGGCTTTCTTTTTAGTCGCTGCCTTCTTCTTGGTTGCCGCTTTCTTTTTGGTCACGGCCTTCTTTTTTGTTACTGCCTTCTTCTTGGTTGCCGCTTTCTTTTTCGTGGCTGCCTTTACTTCTTCAGCCTCAGCAGGCTTCTCAGCGTCATCGGCAGACTTCTCTTCTACTTCTGTTTCATCTGCTGTGGGCGCCTTTTTCTTGGTAGTCACCTTGGCTGTCTTTTTCGCTGCCTTTTTCTTGGCCTGCGCTGCTGGTTTTCCGGATTCATCAATCTCTACCATGTCATCGGAACCAATACTGGTCGCGATAGTCTTTCTAGCTTGAGCGATAACATCCGCAACGGCATCAGCGTATAACGTAATTGCACGTATTGCATCATCATTACCAGGAATCACATAATCGACATTGTCCGTTTTGTTGTTTGTACCAACGATGCCAACAATTGGAATGCCCAGCTTCTTGGCTTCACTAATCGCAATACTTTCATAGCCGACATCAATTACAAAAATCGCATCGGGTAAATAATCCATATCCCGTATACCACCGAGACTTTTATTGAGTTTTTCAGCTTCCCTGTTTAATCCAAGGGCTTCTTTTTTGCTGAGTCGATCCATACGACCATCTTCGCTCATGGACTCAATGTTCTTCATGCGCGTGACAGACTGACGGACCGTCTTGAAGTTAGTTAGCATGCCACCCAACCAGCGTTGGCTAACATAAGGCATACCGCAGCGCTGCGCCGCCTTGGCAATAGGGTCACGGGCTGCACGCTTGGTGCCAACAAACATAATTTTGCCATTCTTACCGGCGACAGAGCTCAGAAAATTAAGCGCGTCATTCAGCATGGGCAGGGTTTTTTCAAGATTAATAATATGAATCTTGCTGCGATGACCGAAAATATAAGGGGCCATCTTGGGATTCAGTAACGGGTCTGATGACCAAAGTGTACGCCAGCCTCAAGCATTTGGCGCATAGTGACATTTGCCATGATAAAAACTCCAATTTGTATGGGTTAAACTTCCGCATTACCCCAGTCGATAACCTGAACAACCGACCAACTGACGATCTCAGGCACCCTACCGACTGTGACGATAAGCGTGTAAATTTAAAAAATATATAAATACATCTGTGTGCTTGCCCAAAGGGCGCGCGCTTTATACCATACCCGCTCCTTACCAACAACGCGCAAGCGTAAAATTCGTTGGATTTTCAACAATTTTGCCAATTTAAGGACGATTTATGGCTGTCACGATTAAAACTCCCGATGAAATCGAGAAAATGCGGGTGGCCGGTCGGCTGGCAGCAGAGGTACTGGATATGATCACCCCGCGGGTGCAAGCCGGTATCACAACTGGTGAAATCGATCAGATTTGTCATGATTTCATCGTCAATGAACTGGACGCCATCCCTGCCCCGCTCAATTATCGCGGCTTTCCAAAATCGATCTGTACATCAGTCAACTACCAGGTCTGCCATGGTATTCCTGGTGATAAAACACTGAAAAAGGGTGATATCGTCAATATCGACATCACGGTTATTAAAGACGGCTATCATGGTGATACCAGCCGTATGTTCGCCATTGGCGAAACTTCTTTACTGGCCAGGCGTGTCACTCGAGTCGCCTATGATTGTATGTGGCTCGGTATCGATCTCGTCAAACCAGGTGCCCACCTGGGGGATATCGGTCATACCATACAAACATACGCTGAATCGAATAACTGCTCAGTCGTACGTGAATATTGCGGCCATGGTATTGGCAAGGTTTTCCACGAAGACCCTCAGGTCCTGCATTACGGCAAAGCGGGGACCGGCATGGCCCTGGAGCCAGGAATGACGTTCACCATAGAACCCATGGTCAACATCGGTAAGCGGCATACTAAATTACTGGGAGACCAATGGACCGTTGTCACCAAAGACCGCAGCCTGTCTGCGCAATGGGAACATACCATTCTGGTGACGGATAATGGACATGAAGTTCTGACGCTAAGTCCTACAGAGGAAGGCCGTCAGGCACCACCCGAATGGAAGTGAGTCATCAGTCAGAACATAGCGTAATTATTGATGAGTTACTTGGAGCACAGGGTTTACAACAGAATCTAGCTGCGGGCACGCCCGTCATCAAGGCCTATAAGGAGGCCGTTACAGCATTCCAGCAATATTTACTGGATAGCTTTGACCCACGAAATACAAATGTAGAAATTTTCACCTCATTACGCTCCAGATTTGTTGACCAATTACTGGAAAATGCCTGGCTAGAATATTTTGAGGCTGGGCAAACCTATGCTGCATTGGTTGCCGTTGGAGGATACGGCCGCGGGGAACTGTTCCCGGGTTCTGATATTGATCTCATGGTGCTGACGGGCAGGCTGCCAACACAGGGAACACTGGATAAATTACAGCAGTTTCTCACCTTTCTCTGGGACATCGGGCTTGAAGTAGGACATAGCGTTCGTACTGTTCGTGACGCCTACGTCGAAGCCAGGGCTGACATTACCGTAACGACCAATATCATGGAGTCGCGCCTTTTAGTTGGTAGTGAGAAACTCTTTAAATCCATGCAAAAGACCTGTGGCCCGAAAAAAATATGGCCAAGTCAGCCCTTCTTCCTGGCCAAGTACCAGGAACAGGTTGAACGCTATGCAAAATACGATAATACAGGTTACAAACTAGAGCCAAATATTAAAGAAAGTCCAGGTGGGTTACGTGATATTCAAAACATTGCCTGGGTGGCCAAAAGGCATTTTGGTGCCGAAACATTAAAAGAACTCGTTTCTCATGAATATCTCACCGAGGAAGAGCATCAACTATTGCAGGAGGGATTAAATTACCTTGGTACGCTACGCATGGCACTGCATTTACTAACAGGACGACGTGAGGACCGCATACTGTTCGATCATCAGCGTGCACTTGCCTCCCAGTTTGGATTCACTGGTGAAGGAAACAAACCGATTGAAGATTTCATGCAACAGTATTTTCGTACCGTACTCGAACTGCAACGATTAAATGAAATGCTTTTGCAACACTTTCAGGATGATATTGACCTGAAGCCCCGTTGGGGACGCAAACAAATTGAAAAGATTAATAAACGTTTTCAATCACGACGTGGCTATATTGAGGTCACATACGACAGTGTTTTTGAACATTATCCGTTTGCCCTTCTGGAAATATTTCTCATTTTACAACAGCGACCTGAGCTCAAAGGTGTCACAGCAGCGACAATAAGGCTCATTCGTCAATACCGCGACAAAATCGATGATGAATATCGTAATGACCCGCGCGCCAAGAGTTTCTTTATGGAGATTCTCAAACAACCCCGGGGTATTACCCACGAGTTAAGGCGTATGAACCGCTATGGTGTACTTGCCGCTTATTTACCCGAGTTCGCCAATATTGTTGGTCGTATGCAATATGATCTTTTTCATAACTATACGGTCGATGAACATACCCTGTTTGTCGTACGAAATCTAAGGCGTTATACCGTACCTGAATTCAAGCATGAATTTCCTCTCTGTAGTCAAATCATGGCAACACTGCCAAAACCCGAACTCGTCTATATTGCAGGGCTTTATCACGATATCGCAAAAGGTCGCGGTGGAGATCATGCAGAACTAGGTGCCATTGATGCTCGTCATTTCTGTGAGCGTCACGGGCTGGGAGAATATGACACCCATCTCGTCTCATGGCTGGTAGAAAATCATTTATTGATGTCACAGACATCGCAAAAACAGGATATATCCGACGTTGAAGTTATTAATACCTTCGCCACCATTGTTGCTGACGGCGTTCGCCTGAATTATCTCTATGTGTTGACCGTCTCAGACATGCGAGCCACAAATCCCTCCCTGTGGAATTCGTGGAAAGCCAACCTGTTAAACGAGCTGTATAGTGCCACCAACCGTCTGTATCGTCATGGTATGGGATCTGCCGATCTGGAGAAACATCGACTCACTGCCCGACAAAAAGAAGCCCGTGAACTGTTAATAAAAGCCGGCATTGATGACAAGGCAATTACAAATTTCTGGTCCAGGCTGCCTGAGAAGTATTTTTTACGTCATGCAGTCGATGATATCGTCTGGCACAGCCAGTCACTAATTGAGCGAGACTTTTCTCCTACTCCAATTGTATGCAGCCGGTGTGATAATCAACGAGGCGTGACTGCTATCTTCATCTATGCCAATGATCAGGCCAATCTCTTTGCTCATACTGCCAGCGCACTATCTCAACTCAATTTAAATATTCTGGACGCCAGAATTATGGAAACCGAAGATAGCTATGCGCTAAACACTTTCATTGTTTATGATGACCAGGGAAATCCAATCCTGAATGATCATGATCTGAAATAAATTGAAGATCGCATCTATTCAGAAATTGGCCATGCTGATGCGCCAGTTTCTGAGGTAAAACAACGTATCCCCAGAACATTAAAGCAGTTTAAAGTCTGGACTGATGTTGAGTTCGAGCAGGACGACAATAGTCAGCGCACGATTATAAGACTAATCACCATTGACCGACCCGGCATACTTTCCCAGGTTGGTCAGGTTTTTGTTGAACACAATATTCGTTTACATACTGCACAGGTAGCCACTTATGGTGAGCGGGTAGAAGATTTTTTTTATATTACAACACCAGACAAACAGCAGATAACCGATTCAGATAAACTGGAAACAATACGCGAATCAATTATCCAGACACTAAATCAGCAGAACTGATATTTAAACTGTTGTTACCACCTGGTCTCTATTCTGGTTTTGTCTCGATTATTTCGATTGCATTACCGTCCGGGTCACGGCAAAACAAGGCAGGACGACCAGAGCGACTTTTCGTATAGCTAATATTTGCACTCTCCAGTGCATTAATGATGGCTGATAAGTCCATTACCGATAGCGCAACATGGCGATCACGGCCTCCATGTTCAGGTCTGCCACTCACGGCATCAGGGTTCGGCAATTCCATTATATGAAGCTCCTGAGAACCGACCGCTAACCAGGCACCAGGATAAGGTAAATCTGCCCGCGGCTTTTGCTGCATTCCCAATACATCACAATAAAACTTCAAGGATTGATCGGTATTATTAACTATCACACTATAATGATGTATCCCAATAAACATCTTGATAACCTGGCTGAAAATATTACGTCATACCTATATACTTCGCGTCTCGATAAGAAGCAAATATTGTGCATAAACAACTTAATCTGTTACAACCCTATCCTTTTCAAAGACTGGCAGACCTGTTGAATGACATACAGGCACCAGCAGATATCGCTCCTATCAAACTATCTATTGGCGAGCCGAAGCATAGCCCACCTGAATTTGTGCTGGATGCGCTAAAAGATAATCTGGCGGGAATTGCCCAATATCCATTAACTAAAGGGTCACCTGATCTGCGAGAAGCAATTTCAGACTGGCTTCATCGACGCTTTCATTCTCCAGTATCCAGTGAACAGCAGATATTACCGGTAAATGGCACGCGAGAGGCACTATTCGCCTTTGCTCAATGTGTGATCAACAGTAATGATAACCCTGTCGTTATTATGCCCAACCCCTTTTATCAAATTTATGAGGGTGCGGCGATTCTAGCGGGGGCACAGCCATGGTTTCTTAACACCACCGCAGACAATGATTATCTTCCTGACCTGAATAGCATCCCTGAGTCAGTCTGGCGAAAATGTCAGTTGTTCTATGCATGTTCTCCTGGCAATCCGACTGGTGCGGTCTTCACTGATAGCCTATGGCAACAATTGATCGAGTACGCAGACAAATATGACTTTGTGATTGCCGCCGATGAATGTTACTCAGAGATCTACCCGGATGAAGACCAGCCACCGCCCGGCCTGTTACAGGTGTGTAGGCAAATCGGCAGGGATGATTATGCTCGATGTGTCGTCTTTCATAGCCTGTCAAAACGCTCCAACTTGCCCGGTTTACGTTCTGGATTTGTTGCCGGAGACGCCAACATTCTCGAGCGATTTCTGCTGTATCGCACCTATCATGGCTGTGCCATGTCTGTACCGACCCAAATAGCCAGTGTGGCGGCCTGGAAAGATGAAACTCATGTCCTGAAAAATCGACACATGTATCGAGAAAAGTTTGCCGCAGTATTACCCATACTCTCGCCATGGATGAGTGTCGAACAACCCGAAGCCAGCTTTTATCTCTGGCCTGAGGTTCCGACTGGTGACGAAGCATCCTTCGCCTGTGGCCTGTATGGACAACAGCACGTCACAGTTCTGCCTGGTAGTTACCTGTCCCGTAATACGCCCAATGGTAACCCCGGTTCCAACCGAGTCCGTATGGCACTGGTAGCGGAAACCCGGCAATGTATAGAGGCTGCAGAACGAATTGCTCATTATTGTGAACAACTTTAAGCCTAAATGCCGTTATACTGCGCCCTTTCAGAATTTGACCATAGAAAGAGAGAAATCCCATGTCCGATGATGTATCCCAGATTATTGTAGAAGCCTTCGAAAAACGTGCCGACATTACGCCACGCAATGTCGACACCCATGTCAAAGACGCTGTCATGACAGCCATTGAAATGCTGGATTCTGGCAAGGCCCGTGTAGCCGAAAAGAAAGATGGTGAGTGGGTAGTCAACGAATGGCTGAAAAAAGCCGTGCTACTGTACTTTCGCATTGAGGACAACGAATTCATCAAGGGTGGTTTTACCAATTACTGGGATAAAGTGCCGTCCAAATATGCGGATTACAATTCACGCGACTTCCGGGACGGCGGCGTCAGAGTTGTACCACCTGCCGCTGCACGAAAAGGAAGTTACATCGCCTCAGGTGCAGTATTAATGCCTTCGTACGTCAATATTGGTGCATATGTAGATACCGGCGCCATGGTAGATACCTGGGCAACCGTAGGCTCCTGTGCACAAATCGGCAAAAATGTTCACCTGTCAGGTGGTGTCGGTATAGGCGGCGTGCTGGAACCTGTACAGGCAGCACCGACCATTATTGAAGATAACTGCTTTATTGGCGCCCGCTCCGAAGTTGTTGAAGGCGTTATCGTCGGCGAAGGAGCTGTTATTTCCATGGGTGTATACATCGGCCAAAGCACCAAGATTTATAACCGTGAAACGGATGAAGTCACCTATGGCTACATACCACCTGGTTCCGTGGTCGTGTCCGGTAATCTACCGTCAAAAGATGGAAAATACTCCCTGTACTGCGCAGTAATTGTTAAACAGGTTGATGAGAAAACTCGTGGTAAGGTCGGTATTAATGAACTATTGAGAGATATTTAACTAAGGGATTAATCACCACATGCCAATGCTAGCTCTAAAGGGGCTAGTGTTGGCTAAAGTGGAGAAACACATACCTTTACTTATGAAAAAGGCACTCAAATTTACCTTTATCGGTCTCTTCACACTGGTGCTTGTGGCTATTGTTGCCATCCCATTTATTCCAGCTGATCAATATCGCGGTGAAATCGTATCGCAAATTAGTCAGAAGCTTGGCATGACAGTCAAACTCGATGAACTATCACTGACTTCGCTACCCTCTCCTGGCATTAAAGTTAACAACATACAGTTATCTGACAGTGATAAAGTTTTGCTAAAGCTGGATAGCATTCAGATCCTACCCCGGCTGTCTTCATTGTTTTCCGATCAACCGGAAATAAGAAAAATACATCTATCCGGCATCAGCCTGCATACCGATGATATTGCCCGACTATCAGAACTTATCAGCAATGAAGAGAAGACTGGTGATCAAGACGCTGGGCTAGTCATCAAACTCATTACTGCCAGTCACAACAATATTCATCTCGACGAATCTCATACATTTGGCCCATTCAATTTTGAAGTACGATTATCAAATGCCATGGCGCTAGAAACACTTGATATCACGCATGAAAAACATTCCGTTAAACTGAATCTAACTGCCGACACGAATCACTATGCCATCCAGCTACATGCGACTGACTGGACCCCACCAGTAGAACCCGCTCTTAAACTTAATAGTCTGCAGGCTAAAGGGAAACTACAATCAAACAAACTGCATCTGGATACCGTTAAAGTCAGCGCCTATGAAGGTAACCTCAATGGCAATCTTATTGTTGACTGGCAAGACCAATGGTTGATTGACAGTCGTATTGATATAGCAGGATTAAATCTCGGGCTTATTCTAAAGGAACTAGATAATCATTCTGTTGATGGCATTCAATCTGGACAATTCACTATTCGGTCTGCCGCTGAGAAACCTGATCTCCTGGTTGATAATATCCAGATTACGGGTGACTCAAAAACTGTAAACGGCCATATATATAACGCCGACCTGGAACAAGCAGCTCGCTCTCTCAGTACTGAATGGACTGGCGGTGGTCAGACGCCGTTTGATGAATCCAGCTCACATGTCAATATGACCTCAGACCGTATACGACTCACTGGTATTAAAATAACTTCAAGTCTGCTGGCAGTTGAAGGAAATCTTAACATCAAGGATTTGAACGAACTTGATGGCAAGCTAACTGTAGGTCTGGATGATCCTACCGGGATAGTCTCCATGCCACTGATGGTTGCGGGTACTGTGGATGAACCGAAAGTCCGACCTACCGATGAAGCGTTGGCAGGTGGAGCTGTTGGCACTGCCATATTAGGTCCTGGCGTGGGTACAGCAGTGGGTGTGAAAGCGGGTGAATTCATCGGCAAGATTGGCAGCCTGTTTGGCTCTGATGATGACGAGAAGAAAGAAGAGAAAAAACCGGAATAGTCATCATGTCATCCGATACACTCAAATTAGCCGAAGATTTGGTCTCCAGGCCTTCAGTGACCCCTGATGATCAAGGTTGTCAGGCAATGCTGGCTGATCGCTTGAGTAAACTGGGTTTTCAGTGTGAGAACTTACGGTTTGATGACGTTGATAATTTATGGGCGAGACTGGGTACTGAAGGCCCGCTATTCTGCTTTGCTGGCCATACCGATGTCGTACCTACCGGACCAGTAGATAGCTGGCAGAGCGACCCATTTAAGCCTGAAATACGCGATGGCCTGCTCTATGGTCGTGGCACAGCCGATATGAAAGGCAGTATTGCCGCGTTTGTTACTGCCTGCGAGCGTTACCTGGCAAATGGTAAATCAATAAACGGCTCGCTCGCCTTTCTGATTACCAGCGATGAAGAAGGACCATCAATTAACGGTACAGTTAAAGTTATTGAAACACTGGAGGCACGTAATGAAAAAATCGACTGGTGTCTTGTTGGCGAACCGAGTAGCACGGATAAAGTTGGAGATGTAATTAAGAATGGACGCCGTGGTTCTCTGGGCTGTGAGTTAACTGTCAAAGGTAAACAGGGCCATGTTGCTTACCCACATCTAGCCAAAAATCCTATCCATAGCTTTGCACCAGCGCTAGCTGAATTAGCTGCAACTGAATGGGATCAGGGCAATGACCATTTTCCACCGACGACGTTTCAGGTTCCCAATATGAACAGTGGTACCGGTGCAACTAACGTCATTCCCGGTGAATGCGATGTGGTTTTCAATTTTCGCTTTTCAACCGAACAAACACCTGACTCTATAAAAAGCCGCGTACAGGAAATACTTGACAGGCATGGTGTTGAATACGAAATTAACTGGACGTTATCAGGCATGTCATTTCTGACTTCATCTGGAAAACTAGTAGAAGCCACTCAAAGGGCTATTAAAGAAGTAACTGGCTATGACACTGAACTGTCAACAGCAGGCGGCACATCAGATGGCCGATTTATTGCACCAACAGGCGCACAGGTCCTGGAACTTGGGCCTCTCAACAGAACAATCCATCAGAGTGATGAATGCGTTTCTGTCGATGACCTTGATACGTTGAGTAAGATCTATGAATCTATTCTGGATAAATTGTTAAGCTAGATGCGCCAGCCTGCATATTTAATTGTCATACTCTTCATCCTGCTTATTTCAGGATGTAGTGAAGACTCAATATCATTTGAACCAATCCCTGAGGATGGGGTTATCCTTGCATTTGGCGATAGCCTGACCTATGGCACCGGTGTCAAACGAGATGATAGCTACCCATCTGTTCTTCAGAAAATAACCGGGCGTAAAGTAATCAATGCTGGTGTGCCCGGCGAAGTAACTGCCAATGGTCTAAAGCGACTCCCTGGTTTATTAACTGAGCATGACCCTGACTTACTTATACTCATTCATGGCGGAAATGACATGCTGAGGAAAAAAAATCTGAATACTGCAGCTGACAACCTGCGTAGCATGATAGACATGGCACGAAATAATAATATACCTGTCGTTATGATGGCCGTTCCTAATCCTACTCTTATATTGAGTCCCGCAGAATTCTTCAAAGAACTTGCTGACAATATGAGTGTGCCAATTGAAGTTGATGCCATTTCAGATATTCTTCAGTACCCTGCAAATAAATCTGATTCAGTTCATCCAAATGCAAAAGGCTATCGCATGATGGCCGAAAGCCTGCATGCATTATTACAATCCCTGGGTGCGCTGTAGCTCTACCTGGGTATAAATCTTTTTAGTGCAAGACAAGTCACATGCAAAATTGTGATGAAAAGCATCCTCACACACACGATAATGTGCCTACAATGATAACTCGTTAGGTGATTTTACTTCATTTTAATTTGTATATTGAATGACAAGCGACACAACGACCCAATTGCGCACCCAAAAGCGATATAATTTTATCTTTCCCTGCATCTGCTTGTGCTGACTCTTCTATTTGCGTAAAGCCTTTTTGTACGGATTTTGAAAATACTTTAAAGTTGGAAGGCAACGTTTTTGACAGATCTTCCGTTATCTTTTTAATTCTGCCTTTACTTTTAGACGCCGTCTCAGCTACCGCTTTCATATCGTTTTTGTCTAATGCAGTAACCACATCATGGATTGACTCCAATACTAATCGCATCTCACTTAAAAATAATTCCTTATCTTTTACACCTAAATCAACGGTAGCTCGCTTATCTTGTGCGGAGACTGACGCTGTAAACATGAGCAGTGATAGCAGTAAAGTCTTCAAAATATATTTCATAGTGATTCTCCTGTATTAAATAACATAACGTAAGCATCTAGCGCATTTCTATTTCGTAAGGCACCGAGACAACCGTTGGCTCATCTTCATGAATAACAAACAACTCTTCCTTACTCATTGGTTCGGCAATGTAGAACCCCTGCGCATAATCAACGCCACAAGATTTTAAAGTTTTTAATATTTCTGCATTGGTTACATATTCAGCAATCGTGTGTCTCCCAATAGAATGGGCAATATCATTAATCGCCGTAACAATCGTGCGATCAGTATTATCAGAACCCATATTTTTCACATACTCACCGTCTATTTTCACGTATTTAACGGGCAGGTGACGTAATTGTGCAAAGGAGCTGAATCCTGCACCAAAATCATCCAGTGCAAAATCACAACCAAGTTCATTAATCTGACTCATGAATGATTTTACACCCACCATGTTCGTAATGGCATTGCGCTCTGTTATCTCAATGGCCAGATGGCGTGCGGGTATCGGCATAGTTTTAATACACTCTACGATCTGATTGATCGCTGATGAATCTTCCAGGGTGATCGCAGATAAATTAACACCCAGTGTAAAATACAAGCCCATATCATGAGCCTCGTTTAATAACATAAGGGCATTCTTTACAACCCAGAGGTCTATTTTTGGCATCATACCAAAACGTTCCGCACTGCCGAGGAACAGATTGGGTGGTATCAATTTACCATCCTCTCCCCGTAGTCTTATCAGCGATTCAATATAGGCTGGTGGAGAGTTTCTAAAACGTTGGTGTGTCGTCCAGATGTCACTAGAACTATCGGGTAACCGGGTAAATTCAATGTCTGCTAATGCCAATATCGGCTGAAAGAATAACTCAAACTTGTCTTGCTCGAGCGCCTGTTGCAATCGATTAGCCCACCCCAGATCTGAGGTCATGGTAAAACGCACATCACTCTCAGGGTCATATATGTGAGTTTGATCTCTGCCTTCTGCTTTCGCCTGGTGACAGGCTATATCGGCGTTTGCCATGATGTCTGATGACTCATCACCATCAATCATGGATACACCGATACTGCCATGCACCTTGAATTCGTGCTCGCCACTGGAAAAATGCAACGTAGACAATACCTCACGAAACTTGTCCGCCGTTTCGTGCAATGTTGATGGATCGATATCACGTAAAATTACAGCAAATTCATCACCACCGAGTCGAGCCAAAGTGTCAGATGAACGAACTCTCTGCGACAATGACTTACTCACCATCAATAGAATTTTATCACCCGCTTCATGGCCTGCCGTGTCATTAATGTATTTGAACCGATCAAGGTCAAGAAACAACAAGGCACTGTGACCTTCAGCACGCTCCAGACGATGTCTTTCTATTTCCAGCTGTTCTTCAAAGTAACGACGATTATACAGACTGGTTAATGGGTCATGAGTTGCCTGCCACCGCAACTGTTTTTCCATGGATTGTTGCTTGGATATGTCTCTGAATGCAACAACCGAACCTTCATGCTTGTCTGAAACCATCAACGGTACAACGGTGCAGCTAACTGAAATAAGCTTTCCCTTACTGTCCGCAAAATGTGTGCGCCAATCGCGTAATACACCTGCATTGCAGTATATTTCCTGCAGGTGAGACTCTTCTCAAGGAACCTGCTTATTATTTTCATCGATATAATGCAGTTTATCGTGTGCGTCACTGCCAATCAGGTCTTCTTCTTTATCGTAATTAAGTATGTTTAAAGCCGCAGGGTTAACAAAATTAATCGATCCTTTTGTATTGACTCCATAGACCCCTTCACCCAGTGAAGACAAAATATCTGACAAACGCTGTCTTTCTACTTGCTCAGATCTCTGGTTTTTAGCCATACGGGCCATTGATGCAACACGTGCAACAGACAACTGGTCACTTTCCTCCTTGAACATGCATTCAATTGCCCCTGATCGAAGCGATATATCAATAACATCATCAAAATAGGTACCCGTCATTACAGCTGTTAACAGGTCATGCATCTCAGGATTTTTGCGAATACGTCGACATAATGTATGCCCGTTTTCATCAGGCATAAAGTAATCGGTGATCACCAGATCAAAATAAGAGGCTGGGTTTTCATTAAGGACTCGCCAGGCATCTTCAACACTTTCAGCCGTTGTCACAACATAATTATGTCGTTCAAGTACACGTACGTAATACGCGCGAGAACTTTTAGAATCATCTACAAACAGTATCCTGACAGGTTCTTCTCCCAGGGCCATCGTAGACAATATTCCTGTAACTTCAGAATCCTCTTCAAACAAGTCCCCCATGATTGAGGGGACATCTTCAAACTGTGCCAGTAGTGTTAGTGCGCTATGTTCACGTTCTTTTACCCAGTTAACCGCTTTTTCATCCGCCTGTGCTGCAATCAAGACAACTGGCAACTGATTATAAGGAGGAGAATTTAGTAGACTCAGGAGGGATTTAAATTCATCAAGTTGTGTGACCAGCCAGTTAAGCACAATGCCCTTGATCTCAGGGTCATTTTCAATTTGCTGAATTCCATCCGTATTTGTGCGCACTTCTACTATGTCGTCATAGGAATTCTTCAAACTGCGCTTTAACAAAAAGCGAAGTGTGGAAGACTCTGCAATTAGTAGAATTCTTCGGCTCATCAAATAGTTATCAGTATTACTTAAATTAATACCTTATCCTGATATTGCGATATACACAACCATATAATGGATTATTGCACTCCATCAGTCGTTAACCAATGAAATATTGGTGATAACTCGGGTATAAACAGTGATTACAGCCTTTGTTATTTAATTTATTCTAATATTCTTAAACTTGTCTGGGGCAACGGACAGATTCAATTTTTAGGTTGGTTAATAAAATACTTAACAGGCAACTGCCCAATTAATATCCATTTAAAAAAGTGCCAGGCCAGCCATAAAAACACGATGGGAAGTAGAATGGTCTGGAAAATAAATATCACAATCATATCAATGATATGTCTGGAAGCCTTATTGGCTGCCAACTCATAGCGTGCCATACGTGCCTTAACGTCAATCGTCTGGCTAACTGATTCTGCTGCGGAATCATAAAGCTCCCTGGCTTTGCTTAATATTGTCTGATCAGGATCATTGATCTTCTCCTGACTACTCTCCTGGTTAATTTGATTGATCTGCGTTGTCGTATTTTCAAGTTCCGTCAATGCCGTTTGATAACGGGGGGCCAGGAACTGCTGATAAATCACATCATTGGCTATCGCAATAACCGGTGCAATAAATCTTAGAATAATGAATAAGATGGCTAATCGTGTAAATGCGATCTGTATGGCGTGTCCATTATTCATTGGACGCCATTGATAATAGATAGCAATGGCCAGTGTGATTACCAGCAATATGCTTAGCCATAACCATATACTCATCGCCAATAAAACGTTGAGTACGCCAAGAGATGCACTACTAACCAACATGACCCAGGAAAAACGTTCAACTAAATCATTTATGGGATCCAAAATTTGACCAGGCGTTAACGTGATACCAACACCAACCGGTTCAATCGCAATCTCTGTACCTTGAGCGACAGAAATCACACCATTTAGCGCACGTGCAATGCCATAAGTTGCCAGTGCTCTCACCAGGGAGTCTTCAGTCCGCTTAGCCCCTATTCCATCGATTGACTGAGTAAAGGCAACGACAACAAAAACTAAGGCAAACAGGCTGAACCAGGTTTTACGATCTTTAAGCATCAAGATTGGTGCCCGACTTAATAAATTTCCGCTCTTCTATGGTTTGCGCCACCTTGTGGCGTAGATAAACAGGTATCGCCTCTTCTGCAAATACAGTTTGTTTGTCCGCAATCACCTGGATAGCCAGCGGAATCATATCTCTAGCTAGTGGTGATGAATCAGGGATAACACGAGTCAATTGGGATGATAGTCTATCTTGTATCTGCGGATAGGCCGCCCAGGCAGAACCCACCGCTATCCACCTACCTTCATGTGGCAGATGACAGTTTTCCGGGGAATCAACTACTTCATCACTAAAACTGCGCATGATGCCATCGATTAACTGGAAACATCCCCAGTAAACTTCTTTAATTCTCGCATCAAATGCAGCACACACTGATAGTGCGGCAGCATCTTTTCGATAAACACCCTGCGCCAGCGCAGCCAGTGATGAAACCGGTGCTACTGGCAGGTCAGCTCCCAGGGCCAGGCCTTGCGCTACACCCGCAGCAATCCTCAAACCGGTAAAACTACCTGGCCCACGACCAAAGGCCAGCGCATCAAGCTGGTTTAGCTGAAGCCCGGCCTCAGCCATTACCTCTTCGACCTGGGGCAAGATTAATTCTGTATGAGACCTTGATGCTAAAGCCTCCCGATAAATCAACTCATCATCAATAGTCAATGCAACTGAGCAGTATTCCTGCGTGGTGTCTAATGCGAGTAGTTTCACGCTGATTTCCTTTCCTCAAAGAACTGTACGACATCATGTAACTCCCTCGTAAGCGGCATTGGCGGAATACTTTTGAGGAAAGTCTTGCCGTAGTTTTTCAATAACAGGCGAGGATCGCATAACATGAGCACACCAGTATCGGTCACATCACGAATCAAACGACCCACACCCTGTTTCAAGGTGACAACAGCACTGGGTAACTGGTAATCAAAAAACGGATTTTGTCCTTTCTTTTTCATGGCATCCAAACGCGCCTGTAATACCGGATCTCCCGGTGAAGCAAAGGGTAACTTGTCGATGATGACACAGGAAAGCGCAGAGCCCCGCACATCGATACCCTCCCAGAAACTCGCCGTACCAAGTAATACCGCATTACCATGCGCTTTAAAGTCCTTGAGTAACCGTTGCTTAGGTGCCTCCCCCTGCACCAATATCGGGTAATTAATATGGTCTTGCAAAAATTCTGCCGCGATATGCAAGGCACGGTAACTGGTAAACAGCATAAAAGTTCTACCCTGAGCGGCTTCAATAACAGGTAATGAGTGAGTGCATACCTCACGTGTATATGCAGGGTCTGCTGGATCAGGTAGCGCCTTAGGTAAGTATTTTAACCCGTTGTTTTTAAAGTCGAATGGACTGCCAAGAGCTTGAGTATCAGGTTCAACCAGACCCAGGCTATCGTTAAAATGCCGAAAGCTCTCACCCACCGCCAAAGTGGCCGATGTAAACACCCAGCTGGCCGTCATTTCTGCCATATGTCCCTGAAATATCTCGGCAATATCCAATGGTGTGCTGTGCAGGCCAAATCCACGGCGAGAGGTATCTGCCCAGCGCACAATCTCAACCGCCATTTCATCGTCCATCTCAGCATTCATCAAATTGATACATTCCAATAAGCCCAGTGATCGCTTATAGCAATTATCCAGCCCCTTGCTCCGCTCAGCAGCATCGGACAACCAGTCACGCAAAGCCGCAAGGTTCTTCTTGATCACCACCAGGAAATCCTGAAAGTTTCTTAAGCTCTGAAGCTCATTCCATGAAAGTCGTTGTCCTGTCTGTCCCATACTTAGCCGAAGGTCGGCAACTGACCTTTCGAGTTTAACCAAACAATCGGGCAATTCATTTAGCGCACCTGACTCTTTTAAATGTTCTGCCTGTGTATCGGTCACCAGGTTGTATAACTGGCGTGAGGTCACCGTCGTGCCGAAAAAATTCCCTGCCACTTCAGGTAGCTGATGCGCTTCATCAATTATGAAGACATCCGCTCCCGGCAGAATGTCGCCAAAGCCCTGCTCTTTAAGCGCTATATCGGCAAAGAATAGATGGTGGTTAATAACCACTATGTCAGCGGCCTGCGCCTCCCTGCGCGCCTTCAGGATATAGCAATCGTTATAGTCATCACATTCCTGCCCGACACAGTTTTCGCTGGTTGATGTGACCAGTGGCCAGACAAATGAGCCCTCTTCAACATCATCAACCTCGGCAATATCGCCGCTGGCTGTTCGTCCCGCCCAGTCATTGATCATCTCAAGCTCATGTTGGTAACGACGGCTATGGTTATCACCTGCCTTCAGGTTCATATCCAGGCGATGTGTACAAAGATAATTGGCGCGGCCTTTTAACAGGGCCGTGGTAACTGGCACACCCAGCGCATTCCGTACCGTCGGCAAATCTTCATGGAAAAGCTGATCCTGTAGGTTCTTCGTACCCGTGGCAATAATGACGCGTTTGCCGGAAAGTATCGCAGGGACCAGATAGGCAAAAGTCTTACCGACGCCCGTGCCCGCTTCTGTCACCAGTACACCACCTTCTTCTATCGTCTGGCTGACCTTATCAGCCATCTCCTGCTGTTGCGGTCGAGGTGAAAAACCGGATAGCGCCTCACTCAGCGCCCCGGTTTCTGATAGATACTCTGCGGCTGACATGACCTATGATACCCCTGTTAATTGGGGTGTCATTTGCTTAATTGATATGCACGAACCTCAGCCTCATCCGCACCTTGAGCATCTCCACGTAGACGTCGAGTTTTACTAATCAGACGCCAGTTTTTAGACATCAGCGGTCTATTACCATTAGACAGGGCATTCGATTTCAATGCCGTTGACTCAGCCTGTGAATAATCCTGCTGCAACAAACGGACTTCGGCTAATTTGGACCAGATATCTGCATTTTTGGCATCATGTCTGAGTGCACGCTCAAGTGAGGCGGCCGCCTGATCATATTGACCACCCTTTATCTTCGCATCGGCAATACTCACCAGCGATGTAGCTGCGGCGTTGGTCTTAGCAGGTTTGTATGCCTCTTGAGACGGTGCGGATTGAGATGGTGCTGTGACCGGAGCCGTGGTTGGCGGGGCCACATAAGCTTTTGTTTGGGCGGCAGTCGCTGTTGTATTTGGCTGCTCAATAACACGATTGCCGTAATTAGCACTGCTGTTATTGCCAGTTCGATCTTCAACCGGCGCCATCGTGCCACCCTGCACAGAACACCCTGCCAGAATAATCACCGCTATTGCCAGTAATCCACTTTTCCCCATGTAATTAATCTCCAAACAAACTTTCCCAGAATGACTTCACCTTACGGCTAATTGTATCCTCTATTGGCCGGTTATCGGTAATACAAGTCGATTCAACAGTAGGAGCGGATCCTTTGATAAACGGAAATTGTACGGCATCTTCGCAGCCTTCTGCAGTTAATAACCCGGTTGATTGTTCAATCCAGCTGAATTCAATATTACTGGGTGGAGCTAACCGTAATGACTGGATTCCAGCCTGTTTCATCATATCAGTCCACACACGTAAAGCACCGTTACTGCCTGTTAATTTTACTGGTTTATTCTCATCATTACCGACCCATACAACACCGAGCTTGTCGTTACTAAAACCAGCAAACCAGCTATCGCGTAATTCATTGGTGGTACCAGTCTTACCGGCGACCACCATTGATTTAGGAAATTGCCAGTAAAAACTTCTACCTGTGCCGTTGCGCATCACCTCGATAAGACTGGCGTTGGTTAAGTAGGCAACTGCCGGATCGATCACCTGATCAAGGCGTATGGGATAACGTTGCAACGCCTTGTTATCGGCATCCAGGACATCACGAATCGTCCTGACCGGCGTCTGAAAACCATTAGCTGCCAATGTCTGGTACATACCAGCAACTTCCAATGGTGTGAGTTCAGCAGCTCCAAGCAAGACAGAGGGGTATGATGGTAATTTCCGATTTACCCCTAGCCGGTATAAGGTATCGAAGACATTCTCGAGACCTAGCGTCAAACCCAGACGTGCTGACGAAACATTATACGAGTGGGCCAATGCTGAATAGAGTGGAACCATACCGTGAAACTCATCATCATAATTTTTCGGCTCCCACACCTGGTCTTCACGTGTACGTACCTGTAATGGAGAATCGTCCACCGGTGTCAACATTGAATAACGTTGTGACTGGCCATAGGCCGTTGCATAGATTGCCGGCTTCAAGATTGAACCTACCTGGCGTCGTGCATTCAAGGCCCGATTAAAGCCTGAATAGCGAGCCTCACGACCACCAACCATTGCCATCACCTCACCGTTGTGGCTAGAGGTGACAATCACCGCACCTTGTAAAGTATGTCTTTTTAATTTTCTGTCCTTCTCAATTGCTGTCAGTCTTTTGTTGAGGGACTGTTCGGCTGCTTCCTGTGTTATAGGATCTAATGTGGAAAATATTTTTAAACCTTCTGTCTCAAGATCTTCTTGTTTGTAATCCTGCTTGAGCTGCGACTTCAGTAATTGCATAAATGCCGGGTAACGACTTGTACCCGTGGGCGCACGACGAGTAACTCCCAGGCCAGATTTCTTTGCCCTTGATGCCTGCTGAGCAGTAATGACACCGTCATTTTTCATTATGTCGATAACAAGATTACGACGTTTCGTTGCATTCTTTGGGTTGCGTCTGGGGTTATATACTGAAGGCCCTTTCACCATACCAATCAACAGGGCAATCTTGGGTAAATCTAGTTCATTCAGTGGCCGCTCAAAATAAAAATAACTTGCCAGACCAAAGCCGTGTATCGCTCGTTTACCTGCCTGACCAAGATAGATTTCATTTAAATAAGCCTGCAATATTTCTGGCTTGTCATAGTGTAACTCCAGCAATACTGACATCATGGCTTCATTCAATTTACGCTTCAGCGTGCGTTCGCTACTGAGGTAAAAATTTTTCACCAGTTGCTGGGTCAGTGTGCTGCCACCCTGCACCGACTTCCCGGCCTTGATATTACTGATTAATGCACGCGCAATAGACTTAGGAGAAACACCATAATGTTGGTAAAAAGCCTTATCCTCTACACTGATCAGGCCCTTGACCAATAAATTCGGCACCTCATCAAGCTTAACGAGAATACGATCCTCAGCATGTTCTGGATAGATGCCGCCGATATAGAGGGGATCAAAACGTACCAGATCTGCCGGTTTCTTATCGCTTGAAGTAATCTTACTTACCTCATTGCCATTAAAGCTGATACGCAGCCGTCGACTATCTTCCATGCCATCCCAGAACTCAAAAGCCCGCTTATTAACAGCAATCACTGAACGCGAAGCGTTATAGTTACCTGGCTTACCCAGATCTTTTTGATTGCGGTAACCCAGTAACTTGAGTTCTTTTAATACCTGATTACGCGAATAATTAGCACCAACATAAAGTTCAAGCGGTCTGGCAAATACTCTGGCAGGCAGTGACCATTTCTTACCATCAAACTTCGTGAGAATCTTTACATCCAGATAGGATAAATAAGCCGCCAGCACCACGGCTGCAACAATACTTAATCGCCAGATCAGGCCAATGAGTTTTTGTTTTAAAGTTTTCGCGGGTAACTTACCCTTCTTTTTTCTGGGCTTTCTTTTCTTGGTAGGCATGAAAAGATTTTACAGTGCAAGAAACAAGAAAGCCCCCATTAGTACTCTTTCTAGGTGATATTATATGTCTCAGTTGGTCTGTCAGCGTTCAGGGCTAGGCGCGTCTCGCTGCTAATGGTCTTAGTCCTTAGCAAGAGACGCAACAACGCCATGGATGCTGACAG